>JACKZZ010011110.1_pt1 | contig 144214 bp, 135 predicted proteins | sample 8027871 | NCBI WGS metagenome assembly JACKZZ01 (sample SAMN15724774, study PRJNA655200) | protist metagenome | isolation source: fluorescence activated cell sorting (FACS) single amplified genomes of... | place: USA: West Boothbay Harbor, Gulf of Maine | collected 2000-07-19
CATCTTCCTTTTTTGAAGGTTGCATATATTCAACTACACTCGGAATGACCGATCCCAAAGTAAAACCTTCTTCTTGCTTTTCCAAGAAACCCAAATCTTTCATCAAATAAATGGGTTTCAATGTAAAAACAACATAACGTTTCAATGATTTTGCATTATCGACTTGAATCGGTTCTACGCTAAATATAAAACTATTTCCTAAAAGTGGATGTTCAATACGATCATCTATAATAGAAATAGTGTCTTCTGAACTATCCAAAACATTCACATATTTGTTATCTTCAAAGGTACATTTGTATAATGCTTGAGGAATATCAATCATATTTCCCCATTTATTTTTAATTTGCATTAGTCCTGGATAATCATAAAACAATTGGTAGGCTCCAGGTTCAATGGGAACATTTAATACAGAATGTTTGTTCAATAATTCATCTATCGTTGCCAATATGCCTTTTTTCATTTCAAAGTCGTTGCAATTTAAAACAACATACAAAGAATGATCGTCTTCTTTACTAATCGTAAAACCCTTGTATATATCTTTCATGAAATCCTCGTCTTGTGATTCGTCTAAAGGGTCAGCAAATTTTAATAAGAATTTCATGCATTCATTTTGAAAAAAAGTATGTGTTGGTGAAAATTCACTATCTTCATCTACATCAATATTGGTAGCACATTTAAAGGTGAACATTGGGAAATTATATTTTCCATCTTCTTCTACTAACAAATATTGTAAAAAGGGCAAAACGCAAATATCATTCACGTTGTAACAGCAAATATGTATTTTGTATTCTTTTAAAATATCCGGTTCATTATCGCATAAATCAAAAATATATTGCAAATCTTCTTTGTCCTCTAAATAATGATATATTGTACTATCGCGGCTCTCTTCTAAACTTGTTTCTTCGCTACTATCGCTATCAACGGAAGAATCATCATCATCAACCACATATTTTGGATCTTTCATTCGAATAGGAGACGCATCATCATGTTTGAAAAAATCGTCTGTAATTTGTCTAATTAAATATTGAGATTGAATATATTGTTCAGACATAGTAATATAAATAGTATATAGTTTTTATTGTTTCATTTTTACCATGGAATAGTTATATGATTCATTTAAAATATCTGTCGAATGTTTATATGATTCATTTAATAAAATTCAACAAAAGATTATCAACTTTCCGGTAGAAGAATAAGTGGCAAGAAACACAAAAGTTAATGTGAAGATTTATATTTTCCTGTTTGACTTCCTTGAGTAATAATTGTTGGTTCCATCCAATAAATTTCCAATTTTAAATCTCGTATAACTTGATTTAACCACCAATCAATCGGCATATTTATAGTTCCTTCTTTTAACTTTGAAATATAATTTATTATTTTTTTGGCTCCTTTTTTACTAACCAAATAACTATCAGTACACCTAGTGCCTCCATTTCCGCCCCAAGAAGTTGCCTCTCTACATTTTTTGTATATATATTTAAATTGTTTTCTTTTTATTAAAGGTATGTGTAAATTACAACCATTACCGATAAATAACATGTCATAATCATCGGGAAGTTGTTTTAAACTTTTATTTAATTTATCTTCAAAATTATCATCCAAAATAACATCATCTTCTAAAATTAAACTATATTTATATTCATTATTCATGATATTTTTGTAGGCATTTATGTGTGCTAGTGTAATTCCGCACTGAGATTTACGAAATTTAGTATCGAAAATTTTCAAATCTTCATCTGATAATTTTTCTCGATCATAATCTTCTATGAAATGATAAATCAAAGAGTGTTTATTAAATTCATTTAACAAAAATTGTTTTCTTTCTTTGAGAGGAGTGTAATGAATAATATATGTTATTAAATCGATCATATATAATATACAATATAATTGGATCTTCTTTTTTCCATATTTTATCCCTATATGACATTTAAAATATCTGTCGAATGTTTATATGATTCATTTAATAAAATTCAACAAAAGATTATCAAGTGAGCAGAAAATGATAGTAGAGAATACTAAAAAGTTCTGCGAAAGTTATTTGAAACCCAGAGTCATTAATGATTATAAAAATGAAGTCATTGATAGAGAGATTTTCAAAGAATTTGGAAATATGGGTATTTTAGGACCAAAAATAAAGGGGTATTCGTGTTTAGGCGAGTCTTATATTACTTACGGTTTGATAGCAAAGGAAATTGAATCTATTGACAGTGGTTATAGATCCATGTTTAGTGTTCAATCGTCTCTTGTAATGAATCCCATCGAAAAATATGCAAATGACGAGTTGAAAAATAAATATTTATACAAATTAGCAAGCGGAGATTTTATAGGATGTTTCGGTCTCACTGAACCGGATGCAGGTTCAAATCCAAATGATATGAAAACAGTTGCAATTAAGGAAAAAGACTGTTATATTTTGAACGGTTCTAAGACTTGGATAAGTAATTCACCTATTGCGGATGTCTTCATAATCTGGGCAAAATTCGATGGTAAAGTTCGCGGATTTTTATTAGATAGGGACATGAACGGTATAACAACGCCTAAGATCGACGGTAAGTTGTCATTGAGAACATCAGTTACTGGAATGATTTTTCTTGATAATGTAAAGGTACCTCTGCAAAATATATTAAACGTAGAGGGATTAAAAGGACCGTTTAGTTGTTTAAATGATGCACGATTAGGTATTTCGTTTGGAGCAATCGGCGCTGCAGAAGATTGTCTAGTAAATACAATTGATTATGTTTTAAACCGAAAACAATTTAATACCTTATTGGCAGAAAAACAACTAATACAATATAAACTAGCAGATATGGTAAGTGAATACAATTTAGCTCTACATGCAAGTTATTCAGTAGCAGAAGCAATGGACGAAAATGACTTTACACCAGAAATGATATCGTTTGTAAAAAGAAATTCCTGTCAAAAATCTTTGAATATTGCTAGAACATGTAGAGATATATTAGGGGGTAATGGTATTTCGGAAGAATACAACATATTCAGACATCTTACTAATTTAGAAACGGTAAATACATATGAAGGAACTCATGATATACATTCACTTATACTTGGAAGATATATAACAGGTAAGATGGCATTTTAATATAGTATGTAATTTTTATAGTTTTGTTTCATACATAACTATAAAATTGAAAGCACTTAAAGGTATTGTGACGAATAATAATAACAATAAGTAGTACTCTTATTCGCTTACGCTTTTTTCGCTCTTAAATGTCAATGATTAACGAAGGAAATTTGGTTGAAACCATCGAGCAACTCGACAATGATAATATCGATTATTGGAGAGAGGCCGACGAAGAACCAGTATATTACAACGATGATGTGTCTATTTCTACTGTATCTACTCATGATACAGAGGCCAATAAAAACAAGGTAAAGACTCGATTTGGAGAATCTTATAAGAATGATAAACACTATTTCAAGATCAAGGGAAATAAGAAGGGTATTCCCAGCATTACTGGATTTAGTACTAGTGTGTTGCCAGGTGCAACTATCCGTAACGGTGTTACAGGATATTTGGAGTGTGATTATATGGGAAAACCAATATATAAGGTCGGTTCTCTAAATGAAGAACTATTCTTTAAGGCGAATGTTTCGGTCAATGGTATTACCGGAGAACCTAGAATATTGTTTTATGACAGTCCCGAACAATACGAAAGACACTTTCGAACCACTTTGTCGGATGAGACAAAAAATATTTGGAGAGAAAAATATAAAACACGAGTGGTCATTAATGAAAAGAACAAGAAACCCGAAGTATCTTATCATGAAATTCGATAATTATAACTTTGGTATTGAACTTTCATTACGCATACCTGATTGTATTGAATTGGATATTAAAAAGTATATATTTAATTCTTTTGTACTGTAAATTGAATCAATATTAAATATGTCTTCTTTTTTTACATATTGACTTATTTTTGTTATGTTTTTTCTATTTAATACATAGAAATGACATCCACCATTGATTACATTTTTGTTACCCGAATCAAATTTTGATAATACATGATTTCCAGTAAATTTATATAAATCGTCATCCACGTTTTCGATTCCCCTATCTAGAAAACTTTCAGTGCGTGGTAACAAAACACGTAATATATCCCAGTCATGTTGTTCGTTTAAAATATTTATTTTATCGTTAATATAATCCATATCTTTTCGCGTAAAAATAGCATCATCTTCTAAAATCAAAACATGTTTGTATTTTTTGGGTAGTTTTTTACATTTATTCATGGTCAATACATGAGATAAATAACATCCTAATACACCAATCCCTCTTGGATTTTTTTCAGGATGTTGTAAATATTCTTGGATTCGTGGGACTACATTTTTCATAGCCAAACAATCTTCTAAAGATGGTTTTATTCCAGCAAATCTTTCGTAAGGTATATCAAAATGACTTAATACCGATTCTATATGTTCTTTTTTTTTTGGTTTTTCGTCTAAATTTATGTAAATTATATAGTCAATCATATATATAATTTATTATTTATTCATTTTTAATATGACGAATTAATTTTTTCACAAGTTTATATCCCCAGAAAAAGTTCAAAAAATTGATGCAAAAAATAGAAAATAATACGATTTTCTCATTATAATGTTCCTGTTCAAAAATAAGAAAATATTTATCTTTTATAAAAATAATTGAAATATATGGGAAAACAATATTACGATAAAATATAAAAGTGACCAGGAATGCATATTTAATAAAGTCATATGGAAGTACCGTTAAATTCAAAAATATACTACTTGTTTCCATTAATAAACCCGGATACAACCAATGGAAATTTTCATTATGCATGAATATCATTCCTACAGTAGAAAATAGAACCCCATGTAAAATAAAATCCATTTTTTTTTGTATAAAAATAGCATTGTATAAATCATATAATCCAAATGCACATGAAAAAATGGGAAAATATGATAAAGCCGGGGAAAGTTCTTCCTTAGGAGTATTAAACATATTTAACATTAACTCAGTGTTGTTATATAATAAATAGTTGGAAACCGATGATGTAATCACATGATGTACAATCGGTACTGTTTGAACAGAATAAATACGCGGGGTGTTAATTTCTACATATGAAAAAAATGCTAAAGACAATAAATACAAAGGTATTTTAAAATACATTTACATTAATAATACATTTATTTTTAACTTATTGTAAGGCAAATAAAGATTTATGAATACTACTATTCATAAATGTTTTTGTATTCACTTTTGTCATTGTTTTATGCTATTTACCATATTCGATATAATCAATTTAAATTACACCAAGAACTGTCGCAAAATGATTCTATTTCGTTATATGAATCCAATAACAGAAATTTTTTACAAGGTTTTGATTTGCGTCCGATTAAAAATCAGGAACCACCTCTAGAAACGCTTATTGATTTGCAAGAAAAACAAAAACGTATGTTGAAATTATGCGATCAAAAATATTCTTTATTGAACCGAGAACAATGGGCCCGTGAATATTTGGAAGAAAATGAAACAATGGCAACCAATCTATTCAAGGCGGGTCTCTTGGACGATTGGAATTTTGAAATGTAATTATTCCATATTTATTTTTATTTTCTCTTTTAGTTTTTCTCCATTAATGGTTTTAAAATCGAGTAACAAATCGGCAACTATATTCAGCTGATCCATATTCTTTTCAACGATCTTTAAAATTGTTTTTAAAGAGCTGCTAATCATCATTTGTATTTCCTTGTCAATTCTTTCTTTACTACTTTCTGATAACTTACTATGCATACTTCGATTCATAGTATCACTATCATATAAACCAATATGATCCCCCAACCCATAACTCGCTACATATTCTCTTGCCATTTCATGTGCTTGTTTTAGATCATTTGATGCACCCGTAGTTACATTCAAATCTTCTTCCTCTTTAAATATCGAATCATCACACGATTGTAATGTTGGATTTTTATTTTTAAAAAAGAGCATTTCTCCTGCCCTCCCACCCAAACACACAATAATGTTGGCTAACATAAATCGTTTGGTAGGGAAATGTACAAAATTTTCTTTTGGTGTAAATAATGTATATCCTCCAGCACCTGTATTATTACCATTTATAGTCACTCTGCGGACGTCAAACATTTCATGGAAATATAATGCAGCAATAGTATGTCCTGCCTCATGATATGCTACTAGTTCAATATTTTCTTTGGGACGATTATCTAGTTGTTTTGGCAATCCGATTGTAATTTTTTCAAAAGCATCTATTAAACATTTTTCTGTTATTTTATGTAATTTATACCGAACAGATAATATACATGCTTCATTTACTAAATTTGCTAATTGAGCACCTGTGAAACCAGTCGTTAATTCATGGATAATATTCATATCTATATTTTTATCTACATCTTTATCATCCAAATGTACATTTAAAATTTGCTTTCTTCCAATTTTATCTGGTATTCCGACAGTGATTTTACGATCAAAACGTCCATTACGCACAAGTGCTTTATCTAACATATCTGCACGATTGGTGGCGGCCATTACAATAATACCTTCGTTCTTATCAAAACCGTCCATATTTGTCAATAATTGATTGATCGTTTGATCTTGTTCGCTATTACTTTCAAAACCACTAGAACGAGATCTACCTACTGCGTCAAATTCATCTATGAAAATAATGCATGGTTTATTTTTTTTCGCCTTTTCAAATAATTGACGTACTCTGGAAGCACCCACTCCTACATACATCTCAATAAATTGAGACCCATTTGCATAAATAAAATTCACATCTGCTTCATTTGATGTGGCCTTTGCCAACATTGTTTTTCCTGTTCCTGGTGGTCCTTCTAATAAAACACCGGAGGGTATTTTAGCACCAGCTTTTTTAAATTCTTCGGGGTGTTTTAAAAAATCAACTACTTCTTGTAATTCGAATTTGGCTTCATCACAACCCGCTACATCGTCAAATGTAACATCTGTTTCATCGTCTTCATTATTTTCTTTATTGTAAAGATGTATATTTGCATTTTCATGAGAAATAAAAAATAATAATAACTTGATCATCAAACGAACAGAATACATCAATAATAATGTATTGCTAATTCGAAACATATAATAAAAAACCCAATAATACCATTCAGGTGATGGGTAATAGTCTTCTATTAAAAAATTAATTTTATATTTTTTAAAGATGAACATAATATCTTCCGTCATTTTTATGTTGGTTTTAATAATATGTAGATTATGATTTTGAACACCATCTTCTATTTCTTTGTCTATAATCACAATACGATTTGAATCTAAATAAATAACGCCACAAGCAATATTGTCATGTACGTTTTTAGTAACATCATAATAATCCCAATTATTGCCAACTGTGGGATGTTCTATGTATTTTAATTGATTCTCAACAAATACATTACAATTTGTTATAGAATAAGCATCCTTCTTTTCCCAATTCCATGCATTTACACCACACAAATATATAACAAATAAAAATCCTAGCATTAATTATATATATTTTAAACCTTTATATACATAATAGATATATGTTATTAAATTTAGGAGAAAGAATCATATTTTAATCTGAATATTATGTAGTATAATATGAGTAATAATCCTGGTTCTGGACCTCAAAATATTGTTTCTGGCATTGGTAATTTATTTAATGTGAATAAAATTATGGATAATATTAAGCAGAGTAATATTCTAAATAAATCTATACGTAGTGGAGTATCAAATATCCCTTATGCATTTATGGCATTAGTAACTGTTGTTGCTGGAACATTTACTTATGTTACTTACAAAGATTATTCTGGCGAAATGGATGAAAATTTAACAAATACAATTGAATCTATTCAATCTTCCGATATGTTTAATAATGAAAATACATCTTCAAATACGGATGACTTATTTGAACAAGAAGAGGAAGAAAACCCAGAAGAAGAATTGGAAGAAAACCCAGAAGAAGAATTGGAAGAAAAAACGGACGAGAACCCCGAGGAAAAGTCAGAAGAAAAACAAGAAGAAAAACAAGAAGAAAAGTCAGAAGAAAAGTCAGAAGAAAAGTCAGAAGAAAAGAAAGGTGGTAAAACAAGAAGAAAAAGAAAGTACAGTAAAAATAGCAGAAAAAAACGATAAAATTGATTTTATATACTTTATTTGTTGTATAAAGTATATAACAATATGGAAACTATAGTAACATTTCGTGATCTAGAGAAATTGGTCGATTTTATTCAACCAAACACTTATGACTATGTATATATTTCATTGGGGAGTAAGATGAATGAAAGTCATACCACATTTTCGTACCCCCTTAAAAACAATATTATTACTTCTAATGCTGAATATCAAATGATACCTGGATTTGTGAGATTACAACCAGAAACAAACAAGATTTTATCATTAGTGATAGATGATTTTCATAATACAACATTACATAAATGGAATATAAAACATATGGAAAATACATTGCGTTATCATAAAAATATACAACTTGTATTGTTTGATCATATGATTACATTATCCAATATAACACATGTCATCCAAACATTGAATACTCTTTTCAAAAATGTTTGTCCTACAAGGTTATTATTGTGCAACTACATTTGTTTTAAATCATCTAATGTAAATGAATTAAATTTTGAAAATGAACTGCCAAATAAAATACAAAAAACCATGAGTGTTCGATTTAAAGAAAGTTTCTACCAATGGTTTGGATATTCATTTTATACATACCATCACATATATCATTATAATTCATATTATTTGCAAAAATTAATGTGTTTTGCTTATATTAGCAGTTTATTAAACAAAATATTAAAAAAAAATCAGTTAGATATATACAATATCGAAAGTGTTGAATACGAACTACAACAAGTTAAAAAAAATGATCGAAAATGGTCGAATTTTCAAGACAACATAATATGTTTTACTTGAATTATCTTGAACTTGCAGTGATGACTGGTTCCAAACTTCGTAAATATTCAACGCAACGCAAAAAGAAATCATTGGTTGTTTTAGGATCACTACCGAATGTAATATCATCGGGCAGATAATGATCATTACCTTCGTAATATGCCATGATAGTTGGTACGCCTTGCACCACCCTCTTTTTTTTGTAAAACCCGTATAAATCAATATTTTCATCAATATCAATAATTGCTCTACACACATTTGCAGGCATTTTTTGCAACCAATCATTTACTAACGGTTCGATCTTTTTACATGGACCACACCATGTAGCCCCCAATTTGATAATAATCAAACCTGGATTTACTTGCAATAACTCAGACAAATCATTTGCACTTTTAATGCTAGTTACAATAGAAGGTATTTGTGACATATAAATATATATTAGACATTATATTTATATACTTATTTTTTACAAGAATTGAACAATTTATTAATATGATAGACAATACCCTTTTTCACACCACTTGTGTCGGTCTGCATAAGAGTAAGACTCGTATCTACAATTTCATATAGACATTTCAATAGTTCAAGATCTTGTTCAGCAATAGGGATTAACTTCTCTTTTAATGCAATATTAAACAATACTTTCAATACATCACCGCATATTTTTTCGTCGAACTTGACATCTTTGATTTCTTTCAACTTTTTGTATAATTCAGTCAATAAAAGCATGATTTTAGGAACATCTCTCGCATCGATTTTATTATCGCGAACAATATCTTTCATTAATGCTTCTACTTCATCAAAATAACTATCTACACTTAATAATTTGGATAATACCATCTTGGTCTCATGACTTACTGGTAAATTATATTTCTTCATTCTATCGTCTTGGGCTAATAATAAAGCGACTAAATTTGCCAAAGTTGTTAAATCGTTCATCACATCGTTATTTTCACTCTTTGCATCTTCTTTTACAGTAAAATCAGTATCAATCACTAATTTTTCCGATTCATGCACTTCATTTAATAAACGCTGTGATTCTTCAAATACTTCCTCTTTGTGTTCTTTGAATGAAACTGGCAATGTTTCGTTGTCTATATTCTTAGAAACAGCAGGTACAGGAGGAGGTGTTGGCAAGTTGTTTGTATCTAAAATAAGGTCGTTTAATTGTAAGTTTTCTTCGGTAAGGGATCTTGGTGAAGGGGGAAGGAACTCTTTGTGTTCGCTCATTATATATTTTAAACGCATATAAAAAAATGAAAAAAAGTAATTATTTACTTTAATTTACAGATTATAAAATGAACTAATTTATGCTACTTCTAGATCGGCCATTGTGAGTTTTCCTTTTGTGTCCTCATGTTCTACGTATTGAGACATTTCCTGGTTGTACTTGGCCAACAACTCATTGTAATGGTTATACAACACTCCTTGGTTGTATTGCAAAGTCGCATTTGCGTTACGTGTCTTCTCCAGTTCGGTCTCCAACAACTCGGCATAGTCGGCACCTACATAAGAAGTGTCGGGAAGACAACTTTCGACAAATGCGATTTCCTCCTCGGTAAAACTGAGATCAATGTACTCCCCTTTGTTGCTAACACCATCGTATTCACGACGACAAGACAAAAGAACCCAGAATACATGTTCATTGCGTGCATAAGACAATTTAGCAGTGCGATTTTTCGATAAAGTATCGAAAATCGACATTGCCAAATCAGAGTGATACAACGAATCAAAGAACACGTAGGCCTTGTTACTTTTTTGGGTTAGGTTTGAAACGATTTCAACGTGTTTAACTCTACCAACGTTCATACGATTAAACGTATGGGAAATCATCTCCTCGGTGATGTTGGGATAAACGCTGGGAATGTAAATTGAGAATGCTGACATTGTTACTTGTTACTTGTTATAAGATTTGATACTACTGATTAGTTGCAAAAAAAGCCTTTCAATTTTATGCACAAAAAGAGAGTATATGATCAACTATTTCGAAAGGTATATGTTGTATTTTTTTAAAAAATCGGGTTTTTTGACACATGATTATTTTGTCTTTGATTTCATTATATTCTTCTATTACATCATTCAATTTACATAGAGGACTCCATTGTACAGGACACAACAAACACTCACAACAAGGACAATCTTTGTAGGTTTTCATGTAATTATGTAATAATTGATAAGGAATTGTTTGTGCATTATAATTTATTTTTTTCCCATTTTTGTAAAAAAGAACAGGTGGTTTAAATGGATAAAACTTTAAGTAAAATGTAAAACAATTATTTTCTTTATACAAATCCACAACTGCAAAATTCTCTTGATAAGACAAACTATATTGTTCCTCTTTCAATTCATACGCAATTCTTCTTTCAATATTATTCATAATATAATATTGAATTATACATTTATATGATTATAAATATTTATAATTTCACTTTCTGTAAAATACTTACATATACAATAACGCCAACATGGACTACCTTGATGCATGTAAATAAACGCATTGATCTGCCGTCTCTTTTTATTTTTATATCCAATTAAATATCTATCTTTTTTTGTACAAATGACTCTGTCTTCTTTACTAATAAAGGGACAAATTAAATTATAATAATAATAAGCATTCATATAATTAGTATAGATTTAAAAATCACAACTCAATTCAAATACATCGTCATCCACTTTCTTATTTGCAAGAGCATATTCCGAGTTTGTACGCTCGAAAAAATTCACTTTGGATTCTACACTGATCAATTCCATAAAATCAAAAGGATTCGAGGAATTGTAAATTTTATCATATCCTAATTGAACGCACAAACGATCCGCCACAAACTCGATATATTGAGACATCAATGTCGAATTCATACCAATCATACGACACGGAATTGCTTCTAAAATAAATTCTTTCTCAATTTCAACTGCCTCCTTGATGATTTCATGAATACGTTTTTTACTTAATTTTGTTTGTAATTTTTTATACAACAAAATAGCAAATTCAGTGTGTAAAGCTTCATCGCGTGAAATCAATTCATTGGAGAATGTCAAACCCGGCATGATTCCGCGTTTTTTTATCCAATAAATAGATGCAAATGATGAAGAAAAGAAAATTCCTTCGATAGCAGCAAATGCCACCAAACGTGAAGCAAAAGAGGATCGTTTATCTTCGATCCATTTTTTTGCCCATTCGGCCTTTTTAGTAATGCATGGAAAATTAGATGTTGCATGAAACAATTTGTCCTTTTCAATGCTATCCTTAATATACGTGTCAATTAATAAACTATACATTTCTGAATGAATATTCTCCATAGCAATTTGAAATCCATAAAAACTACGTATTTCCGCAACCTGAACGTCTCCCATGAAGCGTAATGCTAGGTTTTCTAGCACTATTCCGTCTGAGGCCGCAAAAAATGCCAATACTACGGAAATAAACCGTTTTTCGTCTGAGTTTAACCGTTCCCAATCAGTTAAATCTTTCGATAGATCGACTTCTTCTGCACGCCAGAAACAATCGACTTGTTTTTTATAAAGTGACCATACATCACTATATTGCAGTGGAAACATTACATACTTATCTTCAGTTGCCTCGAGAATAGGTTCGTGGGTTTTATTTGTAGTCATATGTCTAAATAATATATTGGGGATATATTTATGTAAGTTTAAAAAATAGTTTCCTCTTTTACAAAAAATATACGTATTTTTATCTATTTATTGGAAAATAAAACCTATTTATATTTTAGTATGAATATAGTTACACGTAATCGATTTATTATAGCTGTTTTATTAACAATTATATTTAGTATTTTAGCATGGAAAACAACGATGTTCAACTTGTTATTCCACAGGGAAAGTTTTTTGTTGTCTGAACCTCCAAAAATATTCATTATCAATATGGATAAAGACAAAGAACGTTATCAAAAAGTCATGAAACATTATCAAAACTCTGATTTATCCAATGAACGCATATACCGATATTCAGCAGTTGTAGGTAAAAATGTTGCACCCGAAAAATGGTTATCATCAGATGCTTTAAATGATTTACGATTAATTGAAAAAAAGGGTTACAGGACGCATCATCATAGTATTACACGAGGAGGTATTGGTTGTTTTTTAAGTCATTATAATTTAGCAAAACAATTAGCAAATGATCCAAAACATAATATGTATTTAATTTTTGAAGACGATACTGCTATTTTACCTAATACGTATCAACAAATCAAACAATCTTTAAAAAATGTTCCCGATAATTGGGATCTTTTGATGTTTTATACCATTCGAGCAGTTGGACATAGTGAAAATAAATCATTTCATAAACTTAAATCATTTTGGGGTATGAACTGTTATTTAATCAACAAGCAAGGTGCAAAAAAGTTTGTAGAAGAGGTGGATAAAAATAAAATTGATGGACAAGTAGATTGTTATTTATCGAAAATGATACAACAAGACAAAATTAATATTTATTCCACCAAAACTCATTTTGTATCTTCTAACTCAAGTGATACCAATATTCAGATTTTATTGAAACCACAAAAAGGGGTGAATCCGTATGATTATAACGGTTACAAGATATAATACAAATAAAATAATATATTATTTTAAATATTAAATATATAAAATAATGCATTTAACATATTCACGTAATAATCACAATAAGTTACCAACCGATTTTAATTGGAAAACTTATTTAGAATTAAATGAAGATGTAGCAAAAGCATATAATACTAAAGAAGGTGCAGAACAACATTATTTACGTGATGGCATTCAACAAAAAAGACGATATTTTGTTATCAATGTTCCCACCGATTTTGAATGGAAAACATATTTAGGATTAAATCCCGATGTGTATGCTGTTTGTAAAAATAAAACAACTGCAATAATGCATTATGAAAATCATGGACATTCTGAAAGTAGAAAATGTAGATTGAAAGATGTGAAAATGGAAGATTTCAAATGGGATATGTATATTTTAAACAATCCGGATATTCGATCTGTTGTTCGAAATGAAATCGAGGCCATAGGACATTATTATAAGATTGGTTCTAAGAAAAAATTACGTTATGATTGTGAGTTAATAAATTTACCGGAGGATTTTCATTGGAAAGGATATATTAAACTAAATACACAATTGAAAAAATTGGTGACAAATGAAATTGATGCGAAAATACATTATAATACGATCGGTTACAAAGAAAAACTATCTTATCAAATAGTGGAAAGTGATTTTCCGGAAGATTTCGATTGGAGAATTTATTGTGAGTTAAATAAAGATGTAAAAGCCATTTGCAGAAACGCAGAAGATGCCAAAATGCACTATTTAAAAGATGGTATTACACAAGAACGAAGATATAAAGTCCCAGACAATGAAATCCCGGAAGATTTTGATTGGGAAAAGTACTTGGACCTGAATCCTGATGTGAGAAAATTGTATAATAATGAAATTTTAGCGAAACTGCACTATTACGTTACTGGAAAAAACGAGGGACGGATTTACAAATTCCACCATACACCCGAAGATTTCGACTGGAAGTTATATTTAGAAATCAATGAATCCATTTCAAAACAATATAGGCAAAATGAAAACACAGCTAAATTACATTATGATTTGTTTGGACATCCACAAGGATTACCCTACAAAGATGATTTTGAAAATGTACCAGAAGATTTCAATTGGAAAAAATATATTGAATACAATCGTGATATAGCACACTTATGTAGTACAGAAATAAAATGCAAGGTTCATTACAATAATTTTGGTATATATCAATCCCGTAGTTATAAACCCGAACAAGAAGAACAAAATCAAATTCAGTTTGCGATTCATCAAAAATACAAAACCTACCCCTTTCTGTTTCATAAATATTTATTAAATATTGCTCCCGATACCAATACAATTCAATATCAATTAATTACTAGATCAAAATCTACATTAAGCAAACATATGAAACTCATTGCTCATTTACATTGCTATAATATTGAGCAATTTGAACCCTTTTATCAATCTTATATGAAAGAAATAGAAAACTATTGTGAATTAATGGTAGTTACTTATAGTGTTGGTAATGCCGGTAAAATTGTAGTAAGAGAGAATATGGTCATTATTAAATGTCAAAATATAGGTATGGATATTGGAGGTAAATATGTGTGTTCCTATTATCTGAAACAAAATAAAGTTTCTTATGATTATATTTTATTTTTGCATTCAAAAACAGACAATGCGTTAAGAAAATTATATTGGGAACCGCTCATTCTCAATTTAAAAGAAATATATGCAGACATCAAAAAAAATAAATTAGGTATTTTTGTTCCTCCATTGATATACATGGGAGATTATGCAAACATCATTTATAAGGATCACTTTATAGAACCTCACAACATAACGTGTAAATGGAATTTAGGTAATTCGCTCTATTTAAATGATATGGATCATTATTATGAATTTAATAAAAACAATTATGTTTTTCCCGAGGGAAATTGTTTTATATGTAAATCAGATGTTGCAAATGTACTTTATGGAAATTCCGAATTATATAATTTATTAAATACAGATAAGTCATTTGATGCCGTATGGGTGAAATCTTATTATGGAGGAAGAAAACTAAAACAAATAGGTCCAACCATTTTTGATGTATATCGTTTTTATACTACAACACGTTCAAGACCAAAATTATATCCCAATAATATTGCTTGGGGACAGGGTCATAAAGGGCATCCCGATAATATGTATGAACATAGTTTTGAACGTATTGTATTTAAAGCGGTTCATAAGTTAGGTTATAAAGTGAAGGTTATGCCCCATGATAACAAAGATCTTGAATTAAGAAAAAATATTGATTTATATACCAAAAAAATTAATGATTACATGAATCAATTATAATTAATTAAAAAACATATTAAACAAACCCCCTTATTATAAAGTGGGTGGCACACCCGGGTTTAGCTCAGTTGGCAGAGCGATTGACTGTAGTGGTTTAAACAAATATCAATAGGTCACCTGTTCGAATCAGGTAATCCGGAATTTATACCCATTTTTTATATGGTTATAAATTATAATGGCAAATAAAAATAGTACGCGTAGAAAAGGGGGTAGTAAAAAACGTTCTACATCAAAAAGTAGAAGTAAAAGTCCTGGAAGTAGTATAAAAAGTCGTGGGTTTTTTCAAAGTCCTAGTCCTGAATCCTTGAAAAATAAATGCCCTATATGTTTAGAAACAATCCGTTCCAATCATATTAAAACAAAATGTGGTCATAATTTTCATAAAAAATGTTTGATTGAATGGTGTGAAAATCAAAAACAACATGCTATTACAAAATGTCCCATGTGTAAAAGAGACATTCAAGAAACATGTGACAAAATTATTCCCTTTGATAGTGCAAAAATTTTTAACTATACTAATATTGCTGGAGCAGATAAAAAAAGGCGATCCGAATCCATCGCAAAGGTTGCGGAATTTGTAAATAACCCCGAATTTGATGTAAATGTAGTGAATCCCAGAAACAATATATCTATCTTAGAAGATTTAACAATATACGCAAATGCATTTTACAGTTCTATTGAAAAACTCTTGGACAATAAAGATATAAAAATTGATAAAGACATTTTAGCTTTAATCCAAAGAGAATATTATCATAATGATAGAATTAAAAATTTGTTCACAAAGAATAGACACGGCATGAATACAAGATCAAAAGAAAAAATAAAGATATTAAAAAAATTACTTTAATTATACCAATCGATCTTAAATTTACTTATATCTTAGTTTATTGTTACGTACCCTTTTTTTATGGTTATAAATTATAATGACAACAAAAAGAACGCGTTGTAAAAATGGAACTCGTAAAAACCGAAAGACAGGTAATTGTGAAAGTGTGTTAGATCACACTTGCGCAATATGTTTAGATAGGATTATATCAGGAAATGTAAAAACAAAATGTAAGCATAAATTTCATAAAAAATGTTTACTTGGATGGTGTAAAAGTCAGGAACATTTGACTGCCCCTCCGTGCCCTATTTGTCGTAGTAATATTAAAGATACTTGTAAAAAAATCATGCCATTTGATAGTCATGAAGTGTTTCGATATACTTTTATTGCTGGTGCGGATGAGAAAAGAAGAAACAATTTTATTGAACAAGTGAATGAGATTGTTCATAATCCTAAGTTTGATGTAAATGTGAAAAACCAACTGGGAGAACCTATTTTATCGGTATTATCTTATAATAAATATCATAGTCTATATTTCAAATATATTATAGAATATTTATTGAAACATCCAAAAATAATTGTAGATAGTAATATTGTTAGTGAATTAATTGGAAGTCAAAATACAGACATATTAGCCCTTTTTAAAAAACATAAAAAAATACCCAAACATTTAAAAGGTTTGATTTAAAACTTAGATTTCACATATATTTTTCCGAAATTGTATAAATGAACCAAATTATTAAAGTAATATGTTATGTTTCCTCCTCCTTTAAAATAATTATTTTGATATACACTTTTTCCATTTCCAATATAACCTATTTGTCCTTTATCTTGGAAAACAAATTCTTGATTTTTTTTAAAATCGCCATTAAAATGCTTTGCCAAATGAACACCTTGTTGATAGGCGACCTGTGCAGTTGGTGGATTTCCACTGTAAGCGCAATCTCCAATAGCAAACATATTTTCTTGATCTTGAATATGTAAATTTTTATCCACAGGTATGCCTCGGTTATTTTCCAATTGCAATGATTTGTTTATTTTTTGACTCAAATCCGCCATTTTAATGCCACCACACCAAATCGCCATATCAAATTCTAATTTAGGTTTATCTTTTATTTCTAAAGAATTGGAATTGATTTTTTGTACAAAACTCTTAAAATACATCTGAATATTTTCACGTTTCCAATTGTCTATAACCTTATCGGATAAAGTTTTATCAAATGTAATTAAGGGTCTTTCCAAAGCATCAATTGCTAATATGTTAAATTTTTTCATATCAGCCAAAGAACCTACAAATTCTGTTCCTGCTAAACCACAACCAATAATTGCAATATTAGCATTTGTAGGTAAATCAAATAAACGTTTTTTTATTTTTGTAATATCTTCTAATGTTTTCAAATAATAGGTATGTTCTTGGACACCAGGTATATTAAACGTATTTACTTCTGCACCATGCGAAAAAATTAAATAATGATATTCTTTTTCATTCACAGTTTTTTTATCAAAATTAAATGTTTTTACTTCATCTTTAACAAATGTTAAAGATTGTTTTAATTGATCAACATGAATTGTAAGATCTCGATCATGTTTTACATTTTGAGCTAAAAGTGGAGTATATAAGAAATGGTCTGTTTTTGATATTAATGTAATGTCGTATTTCTTTGTATCAATATGTTGTAAAAAACCAATTGATGCCCAACCAAAACCAACAATGATAATTTTTTTATTTTTCATTGTTTAGTTATATATTATACATGATAAAATATGGTACTTCAGGATTTCGAACACATCATACTACTATTTTAAAAATTGCTGAGAAAATAGGATTAGCGATGGCACAATTGGTGTATTACAAAAAAGAAAGTTTTGGTATTATGATTACCGCTTCTCATAACCATCACGAAGACAATGGCGTTAAAATAATGGATCAATATGGAAACATGGTGACAGAAGACATTGAAAACTATATGGAAAGATATATTAATGATGAATTTTCAAACGATAATATGCAATTTCAACCATTGATCAAAATATTCAATGAAGATATAGAAATTATTAAAAAAAAACAATTAAAACTATATCTTGGATATGACTCTCGTGAAAGTAGTCCCACTATTTGTGAATTAATCGTAAAAGGTATTTTAAGAACAAATGGCGACTTCCCCTATGTAGTATGTCCCTTAGTCACCACACCCGAATTGCATTTCGTATTTTCTGGTTTATCTTGTTCCTATGATAGTTATCTCAAATATGCCTTACAACATATACAATATCCTTGTATCGTAGATTGTGCAAATGGTATTGGGTCCAAGAAAATGCTAGAATTTAAAAATCCCCATATTCGTTTAATCAACACTTCTTGGACTAGTCCTCAAATGTTAAATGAGAAATGTAGTTCTGATTATGTATGTTCCTATAATTCCCTCCCATCTCAAAGTAAATTATTTGAACTGAAAAACTCATTACGCGCATCTTTAGACGGCGATGCTGATCGTGTAGTATTTTATTACAATGAAAATGAAAAATTGAATATATTAAATGGAGACTACATTGCCGCACTTATTTTGACTTATTTGTCCAAGAAATTAACATCAGAAACACCTATAGCAATTGGATATGTATATACTGGTTATACGAATAATGCATGTGTTGAATATGTCAAATCGCTATCTTTTAGTGAAAACATTACATTACATACAAATTGTGCGGCTACAGGTGTGAAAAATCTACATTATGAAGCAATTAAATATGACATTGGTGTATATTTCGAACAAAATGGACATGGAAATGTGATTTTTAGAGAAAATATAGACAACTTGGACAATTTACAATCTTTGTTTCATCCAAATATTGGTGATGGTATTTTGGATCTACTAAGTGTTCTTTACATACTTCAAACCTTAGATATTGATCACAAACAATGGCATTCCTTTTTTCAACCCTATGAATCTATTTTATCAAAACAAAAAGTCCAAGACAAAAATATATTTGAAACTACTCGTGATGAACTAACCCTTTTTGAACCTAGATACTTACAAGATTATATCGATGAACAATGCATTCAATCATACCGAGCTTTCGTAAGACCTTCCGGAACAGAAAACGTAGTTCGATTGTATGTAGAGGGGAAAGAAGAAACAAAAGTCCAAGAAATCCATAAAAACATTTCTACTTTTATATCAAAAAATATGAACAAAGAAAGTTTTCAAGTAAAAAAACAAACTTTTTCCATTCGTCATATACATGAAAATGACATTGATGATGATTATTACAACCTTCTTGGACAATTAACGGAAATTAACGTCGAATCTATGGAATTGCAAAAAACAAAATATTTTATTAATAGATTGAACGAAAATCATTGTATTTATATCATTGAATGTGACAGTTCAAATGAAATTATTGCAACAGGTACTTTGTTGATTGAACAGAAATTGATTCGTAATTATGGAAAAGTTGGGCATATTGAAGACATTGTTGTTGATAAACGTTGGAGAGGATATGGTTTAGGAAAATATATGATCGAACATTTAGGAAAAGAGTCCAAGAAGAAAGGTTGTTATAAATGTATTTTGGATTGTGCTGATAATAACGTTGGTTTTTATGAGAAATGTTCGTATGTACGTAAAGGAGCTCAAATGAGTCTTTATTTTTAATTTTTTGATAAAATTGATTTATTTTATTTAAATAGTACCAAAATAAAACCAACCTTGTTTAAATGACAGAACTTCAACTACCGATTTATTATATTCCCAATGAAATTGTGGATATAATTGCCGACTTTCATGATCATGAAAAATATTACAAACCTGAACATAAAAATCGGTTCGAAAGTGTGTTGCGTGATATTATTAAAATAGGTGAAACCATGGAGCCAATTTCTGCAAGAATAGTAAAAGAATGTTGGGGATCCAACCCATGTATATTTTATAACGAGGAAGATGATTCTTGGGAAACAACGATTACTATGTCAAATTCTGTCTATGAACAATTGATTGATTCGTATTACAATGATTTTGAATATGAAGGTGGTGGTTGGTATAACTAAATTATCCATTGAATACTGAATATTTAAAATTGTTATAAAATTGAAAGATGTTTGTGTTATATTTAGCAAAATAACACAACCATGATGTTTTATCTTATTTTCCTATTGTTCGTTCTAACAAATGCATCTCGTTCTTTGAAATACAATACACGTTACGCTATTTCGAAACCACATTATATCACTAACTTTATTCCTATTACATATTCCAAACAATCTGTTCTTCCTGATTATGAAATTCCCAATTGGGTATATAAGAAGGTCTTCAAGTATAACAAACCCAATAAATATAATAGTTGAATTAGAAAGATGTAATAAATTTAGTAAATTCACTATTACTTGATAATATAATAGGTGTTTTCTGATGTATATTTTTAGGAAAAGGTATATCTAACAATTGTTCTTCTCCATTTGAACCAAAACCACCCGCTACTTCAAAAATATGAGCAAATGGATATGCTTCATACAATAAACGAATCTTACCATTTTTGTTTTTTTCATTTGCAGGGTAAGCAAAAAAACCCCCTTTGATTAATGTTCTATGAGCATCTGCAACCATGCTTCCCACCCAACGTGTAGTATAATTTTCTTTAATACATGTTTCAATAAAGTGTTTGTATCGTTGATCGCACCATATATGTTTGTTAGCTTCGTTAATAGAATACATATTTCCCTTTTCTTTTATTTTCATATTATTTTTATTACAGACGAATTTTTTATGCGAGCAAGAATATTGATACATGGATAATTCATTTTGATGAGCAATTAAATATTGGGTGGAAGCACCATACAAACTATATCCCGACATAATAATATTTCTTCCATTTTTGATTTCATTATTTTGGTCATATCTATAAATGGCAAAAATCGTTCCTGTAGTTATATTGACATCAATATTGGATGAACCATCTAATGGATCAAAACAAATAAGATAGGGAGCACTTGAATGTTTTGTATAATGCAATTCTTCATCTTCTTCGGAACCGATACAACGAATGAGACCACATTTCTCCAAATTCGTTTTTAATATCACATTGGACATCAAATCTAATTGTTTTACATCGTCACCTGAAAAATTGTATTCATCCATGTAATCCCCCAATTCTAATGTGTTTTGATTCCGCATTAAATGGGCAATTTCCAAGAAACTTTTTTCCAAAATGGGAAGTATTTCCATTTATATTATAAAAAAACATATTATTAATTACTAATAATATGCTTTGCATGTAGGCAATTATTTCAGTTTTCTCTCTAATTCTTCTAATTGTTCTTTTGTATTGATTCCGATCAATTCTAAACTTCTTTCTTTTGGTAATTCAACTAATCCAATTTCCATGTTTTCATTTTGTAAAATGATTTCAAAAATATCGGTTAAATAATATTCTTGTTGTGCATTATCGTTTGTTATTTTTGGCAAATAGTTACACAACAAGTCAATTTCAAATGAATATACTCCTGCATTAATTACCTGTATTTTTCTTTCTTCATCATTACAGTCTTTTTCTTCTGTAATTTTTAAAAAATCTCCCGATTTGTTTGTAATAATTCGACCATAACCATGTGGATCATCATAGAGTGTAGTCAATAAATTTACCAAATGATTTGACGAAAACATAGACTTCATTGTATTTTCTTTTAATAAAGGCACATCTCCTGACAAAATCAACACTTTATCGTTTTTAGGAAGTGTATTCAATTGAGGAAGGGCACATTGTACAGCATGACCAGTACCCAGAGCTTCTCTTTGATTTACAAATATAATATTATCTAAACTTATATATTTTGTCAATGTTTCACGTATTACAGGTTCATATTTTCCTACAATTAAAAATATCTTTTCTGGTGACAGAGAAAATGCCGTTTCGATAACCCTTACCAACATTGGTTTTCCCATCAATTTGTGTAGCACTTTAGGTAAATCAGATTGCATACGTTTTCCTAAACCGCCTGCTAATATAAGAACGTGTAGTTTCGATAAATTTTCCATTATATAATATTTAAGTATAATATTATGAATTTTGCAATGAAATCCCGAATCATGCCGAATAAATCAAAAATTACTAAGATAGACAAAAATAAATTTATTCATTTTGATTATGAATTTTATAAAAGAACTTATACTGATTTAGAAGACAACAATATTACTACAAAAGAACAATGTATGACCCATTATTTGTTGTGTGGCATAAAAGAGGAACGTTCTTGCTGTGAAGGAGAAATGACAACTAAATATCAAAATAATATGCAGAAAGCACTTGAAAAAATAGAAAATTTTCATGATACAAAAGGTAAAAAAATAAACATATTGATTCGAACCAGCAATCGTCAAGAATGTTTCAAAAAATGCATTGAAAGTATTTTACAACAAAATTATGAGAATTATCAGGTCTATATTTGTTACGATAAAAAAGAATCGTTGGATTATTTAAAAGAATATGAACATTATCCTCAAATTCGGTATTTTTATGTGGAAGAAGCAAGTGCGGAAAAATACAAATTTAATTTGTATTGCAATCAATTATTAGAAAAAGTAAATGACGGATATATTATGTTTTTAGATGATGATGATATTTTGATAGGAAATCGCACATTGGAAATTATGAATTGGCATTTAGTGGCAAACAAAATGATCATTTGGAATTTTTTGCGACCCGATAAAGTGGTTTTTCCAAAAGATTTAAACAAAGAGTTAATTTTAGGGGAAATAGATACTTCATCTATTTGTTTCCATCATTCATTAAAACATTTGTCAAAATGGGGCGATAAGCAATATGGAGATTTTCATTTTTACAAACATATTTTTAATCAATGTAAAGAAAAGCTATATGTGAATTATATTTTAACAACGACTCAATTTAACAATAAAATTGGAAATTATGGCGAAAACGCATAATTTTGTATATTTATCTATTATATTCTTTATATATAATAGATGTGTGGTATTTCTAGTTTTATTGGTGATGAAAATGCATTTAGAAAAATCCTAGATGGATTGTTGCAATTACAAAATCGCGGATATGATTCGGCCGGAATTTCTATTTTTGAAGAAAGAAACATCATTACTCATAAGTATGCATCCTCAACAAATAGTTCCGCATTGGATAAATTAGAAAAATATAATTATCAAGATAGTCATGTCGGTATTGGCCACACACGATGGGCAACACATGGTGCAAAAACAGATACCAATTCTCATCCACATATGTCGTATAATGAAAAATTTGTCTTAGTGCATAATGGCATTATTGAGAATTTCCAAGAAATAAAAAGTTTTCTTGCCGGAAAAGGAATATCCTGTATTTCTCAAACAGATACTGAAGTGATTGTCAATTTATTGGCATATTATTACGATGAATTGCATGATGTTGAAAGTGGTTCCAATGATGTAGAGGGGGCATTAAAAAAAGTTATTGGAGAGTTAAAAGGAACATGGGGGATTACTATTTTACATAAGGATGAACCAAACAAAATATATTGTACTCGACATGGTAGTCCTCTGTTAGTAGGTATTGAAAATAATATGGCAATGATCGTAAGCGAGCAAAGTGGATTTTGCAATTTGTTCAATAAATATATTGTATTAAACAATCACGATATATGCGTTTTAACTTATAATGAAGAAGACAAATCAGTCAAAATCGAAACAAAAGATAGTTATGACGAGAAATCTGCATTGATTTCAAACAATGCTTTAACACCTGCACCTTATCCTCATTGGACGATTAAAGAAATCAATGAACAAGTTGATTCTTCTTTGCGTGCCATAAGTTTAGGAGGACGTTTGTTATCAAATGATGAAGTGCGTTTGGGCGGATTAAATGAAAAAGTGAATGATTTAAAAAATATAGACAATCTAATTTTGTTGGGTTGTGGGACATCTTATCATGCAGGTATGATTGGCGTTCATTATTTTAAAGAAATTGCAGAACTAAACAGTGTTCAATTATTTGATGGTGCAGAATTTACAAAGTCAGATATTCCTAAAATAGGAAAAACAGCAGTATTAATGCTTTCACAATCAGGCGAAACAAAAGATTTGCATAGATGTATTAAAATTGCTCAAGAATATGATTTATATATGATCGGTGTAGTAAATGTAGTTGATTCTCTAATTGCACGTGAGGTACATTGTGGTTGTTATTTGAATGCGGGTCGTGAAGTAGCAGTTGCAAGTACAAAGGCATATAGTTCGCAAGTTATCTTATTGTCCATGATTGCAGTATGGTTTGCACAAACAAAAAACAATTATGAATTAAAACGCGTGAAAATTATGAATGATTTAAGAAAATTGTATTTGGATATTGAAAAGACTATTTATCAATGTGAAGTATTGGTGAAAGAATTGATTCCTATTTTTGATAACAGACAAAGTTGTTTCTTATTGGGGAAAGGAAAATGCGAGAGTATTGCACGTGAAGGTGCTTTAAAAATCAAAGAAATATCGTATATTCATGCAGAAGGGTATAGTACAAGTAGTTTAAAGCATGGACCTTTTGCTCTTTTGGACGAAGGATTTCCTGTTATTTTGATAGCTCCTGATGATGATTATTATAGCAAATCCATGAATGCATACGAAGAAATTAAATCTAGACATGCTAATATTATTATTATAACAGACAAACAAGATTGTGATAAACCAAATTGTATTAAAATTCCTTATAATGAAACATTCCGTGATTTGTTGTCTATTATTCCTATTCAAATAATGGCATACGAATTGTCCTTGTCTAGAGGATTAAATCCGGATATGCCTCGTAATTTGGCAAAAGTGGTTACTGTGGAATAAATATTTTGTTTTAATAAATAAATAATGGATCCTTATTTATTAAAATATTTATGTGAATTTTTAATACAATGTGAGTTGTGTAAAATTATGGAGATTGATGCAAAAAAATGTTGTATTTGCAACGTGTCTTATTGCAAAAAATGTGAGTCTCATTTTCAAAAAATATACGGTTTTTATGAAAATAATTATTGCAAGTCATGTTATCAGGAACTATTTTAAACATTTAGGGTATATTTTCTGTAAAATTATATGAATATATTATAAATATGAGTACACAGGGTCAAAATATACATGATCAAAATGCACAGGAAAAAAATCCACAGGAAAAAAATCCACAGGAAAAAAATCCAGTACAACTAGCAGAAGCACAAGTAGTACAAAATGGACAAACTCAACAACAAGAATTAACAGACCGGGCATTAATAATGTTATTTTCAACATCCAGTAATGTTGATCGAAAAATAGGAGACTTTCAAACACTTATTACACAATTAGACACTGATTATGATATCTCGGGAAAAACAATACCCCAATTAAAGAGTGGCATATTAGGAATTCTAAACGAAACATCAGTTTTTTCTAGTTTAAATCGAAAAATGATTCGTAATATAACACCTTTAAAATTAAATAATTGTAATACTACAAAAAATAGGGGGGAGTTTGGAAATATAAAAACAGCTGTAAATGAATTTTTTTTATCAGACGAACCATCTGAAAATCCATTAAATAATGATAATGTGATGAAAATTCAACAAATGATTGATGAGACAATGAAAGTTGTAAAAGATCCAATGAGTAGTGTTAAGGTTAATGCACTTGGAAAATTAGTAAATACATATCCAGTGAGTTTTAGAAATATGGTAGGTCTAGGGGCGGAAACCTTACTTTCTAGTAATAAACAACTTAAAAAAATTTGTGACAAGAATAAAAATTTTTGGTTTGCGATCATTCAATATTTTTTGCATTTAGCAGCAACATCAACAATAAGTTATGCGATACCGGTTGATTCATTAAAAGCAATTACAGAGAATGATACAAATATAGATCAAACAGAAAGAGATGAATTATTTAACTCTGTTGAAAAAAAAACCAAATTGGACACACGTCAATTTCTAGCAGTGGAACGATTTTCAAACCCGAAAGTGAATGAATTAGATAGGGGTACTTTTTTATTTCATGGAGTGGGTACAGGGAAAACGATAACGTCTCTTGCAATGGCACTTACGTATTTGAATAGAGGAGAAAAACCCTCACAAGTGGTAACAGGAGCACAAGCAGTCTCACTAGAAGGAAACCAAGTACAAGCAGAACCAGTAGTCGGAAACCCAGTAGTCGGAAACCCAGTAGTCGGAAACCCAGTAGAAGGAAACCAAGTACGAGCAGTCCCAGTAGAAGGAAACCAGCAAGAAATAGAAGCAGCAATTGGAACACAAGAAAACCCATTAAAAATATTAATTGTTGGTCCCAGTGGATTATTTTTATCTGCATTTAAAAACGATACGGCAGTTTTGAATATTTATACATATAATTCCCAAATTAACACTATAAATCCCCCCCATAATAAAGATAAAGATATATTAATCGAAAGTTTTCAAGGACAAGTTAAGATGACAGAAGATACTACTGGTTATATTGACTTTATTGGACTTGATTACAAGAATTTAATAAAAAATAATGGATTTGAGGGAATTGAAGAAATATTAGGTGCGCATGTTGTTATTTTTGATGAAGCTCATAAATTAATAACAGAATCACTTGGACCGATGGAATATTTTCATCAAAATATTGACGAAACTACTATTGATAACATTGTAAATAAATTAAAAAATATCAAGAATGAACAAGTTCATAGACTCGACGAAAAACCCAATATAAAAGAAGTGAGTGATGCAACGAATGAAAAAAATATGTTAGAAGATTTTACAACGAAAGCAAAAAATATAGATGCAGAAAAACAATTCTATTTTGAAAGAAATAATTTTTATTACGAACACATATTTGAAGGATATAGAAAAGGAGGACTTACACAATTTAAATCATATAGAAATTTAGAATTGTTGAATGTAGAAATAAATGTAGGAGATAAGCAATTGAATGTATTAGAATCGATGAAACATGGAAATAATATATCTAAAATCTCTAGGAACATTATCGATTCTCATATCAATAGAACCAAATTTGTTTTACCTGATAAAAATCCCTCTACGAATCCAATTAATATAATATCTGATCATAGATTTTTCGAATTTTGTTGTATGAAATATAAAACATTTGATAATAAGGTCGGATATCCACCAAAAAAAATTATTTTTTTAACGGGCACTCCTATACAAAATAAAACATCGAATTTGACTGATATTACTTATTTTTTGAATAATCCGTTATTAAATAAGAGTAATTTTGTAAGATATCATGACATGCTTTCTTACTTTGATTATGGTGATCATTGTTTTATACCCTGGGAAAATGGGGAATATACAGCCGATAAAATTGGAGGAAAATTAGATGAAGGCGAAAGTTCATTTATTGAACGTGCCAATAACGTAGCAAAAAATCTCAACCCGATGAATAGTATAAAATGGTTTCGAACAATTAAACCTTATTTGCGTGCTCCTGGAGCAAACACAGGTGTTCAAATGGAAATGAATCGAAATTTATTTTCTATGGTTGGTAAAACAGCAGAATATCTACAGTTAGATAAAATTACAAATTCTATATATAAACACGGAAGTAAGACAACAGGAGCAGTATTAGGTTTGATGGGCGGAAGTATGGTAGGGAGTGTGTATTATAAAACCAAACCCGATGACAATGCCGGGTCTGGAAACACGGGCGGACAGGGACATGGACAGAGACCGGGACCGAGACCGGGACCGGGACCGGAAACAACAGTTATGACTGTAGATCCAAAGGATACAATCAAAGCAGCAAAAGAAGCCATAAAAGACGATCAAAAAAAATATGCGGAGATGGGGCGTCTTGTTTTTCAAGGCGATAAAACTGGAAAAGAATATGCGAATAACGCAAGTGGAAGAATGTATAAATTATTGGATACAGTAGAAAAAACACCTTCAAAAGAGATTGAAAAATTGTACAACAATTATGTAGAAAAAGATTTTAAAAAATTGACTATTTTGGAAAAATTAACTGTAGTTGAAGACGTTGTCAAGCGCATAATTGAAAAATCGGTAAAAGACCTTACATTCGAAAATAATGAAGAAATAACAAAAAATTATTACAATGGATGTTTGAATATGATATTAGTACCCATGATTTTTTATAGTAATCCGCAAGAATATACAAAGAATATTGTTGATAAATATATTAATAAGCATATTAATAATATTCTTGCAGGTACCAATATAAAAAAAGAGAATTGGCAGGCACATAATGATTATATACTTGGAAATCTAACTGCAACAGTATTTTATTGTCGTTATACAATTGAAAATAATAAAAGATTAGTTGAAAATTCAATTCAAGCATATAAAAAGGAGAACGATGCATATGTGAAAAAACAGCAATTAAAAGCAATTGAAAAGAGGGCTGCAGAGAAGGCGGAAAACAAAAGTGTAGGTGGAGGTGGAGATGGAGATGGAGATGGAGGTCATGTTGCGCCAGGTCCTGACGATTCAGAAAAGGCAGAGGATATACTGAAGAAAGAAATTGAGAGACAGGAGAAGGAAATTGACATTAGAAATAACATAAACAATATCGTAACAAATCTTATCAACACAGGAGTTGGTACATCCTTGGTTTTTGGTATTGGTATATTAGAACCACTGATTCAAGTATTAAGTAAGATAATTAACATGGGACCAGAAGCGGTTCAAAAAATTGTGAAATTAATAACAGAATTTATAAACTATTTTATTCAGCATTATAAAAATGCCATAAGTACAGCAGGAAATGCAAGCAATATATCTATATTACAAAAGATATTAGATGGATTAAAAATGTTTTCGGATACAACCATATTGACATCGTTCAGTATGGGATTACTAGGTGGATTTTTAGTAGTAATAACTCCGATAATTATGGACGTTTGCTCCGATGGAAAGACCGATATACATACTAAAGCAAAATTATCGATTGTATTCACAAATTACCTAATTGATTACATTGGAAAAGACTATATGGCGGTTATAAATTTTGCTAAGGAAGAAATAAATAAATATTTTTGGAACGATATATACACTACCGCTTTTAATTCTGCCGTAAAAACACTTGATATTCCTGTACATATTGCGAGTGAAGTAATTAAACCAGTTGCATATATATATATAGGATCTGGAGCATTCTTAAATTTAACAGTTTTTTCAAGTAATATTATAAATCCATATAACGTAAAATTATCTTTAATGCCATATGTTTCCATTTATAATTATGATTACCAAACATATGCGATTGATGATATACAAGAAATAAAACAAGATCAAAAAAAACTCAGATGGGATAGAGTAAATACAAAAGGAAATAAAAATCGGTTTCCAAGAAAATATATTGAAGAAATATTATGCGTACCAACAGAGGAACAAATGCAAAAACTAATTGAATTAGATAATATGGTAGAAACGAAATCACAGTCCGCAGAAGCAGAATCTGATCCACAAGTACGTGCAATAGAAGCAGCAAAAGAAGTATTAATTGAAAAAAAAATACTTGATTATGATAATATTTATTGTAATACATACGAGTATCTTAATGATAATAATGTAATAGAATTATTAACAAACCTATCAAATAAAAACATTGATATCAATAATAACAGCGACGACGGATTAAAATTAAAAGAACGACTTGGAAATGAAAAAAAACCTTTGGCTCAAGAACAAGATAAGTTATTAGAAAATGACGATAATGAGAAAATATATATATTTCCAACTACATATGATAATAAAAAATATGGTATTTATAATATTCCAAATAATTTTCAGTACAAAATATCAGTAGAAAATAGACCAAATGACTTGGAAGACTTGGAACCATTATTCAACAAAGTATTTACTAATATAACAAATCTTGTAGATGAACAACAAGAATCAGTTACAGAAAATGACGAAAAACTAAAGAGGTTCGAACATGTTTATACATTAATGAAAATAAATCGATGTGGTGCTGTATTTGTAAATAAAAATTTGTCAATTCAACCACATTTTATAAATGAAATCAACGAGACCACTGAGAATCAGTCTAGCGGAGGAGAAGGTGGTTTCTTAAACTGGATTATGGGAACCAACCCCGACAATACACAGTCCTCCACCACGTCTGAATCCACTGACGGACCCAGACCACCCGAGACACCAAATATGGTTAGGGGGGTAGAAAAACGGAATGAATCCAAGAAGGCATTGGAGGATGATGTGCGTGCTAATGAAAAAATAAAAAGAAAAGAAGAAGTAAAAAAAATAGTTGGTGCAAAACCTAATTTTAGATGTTATTTACCTGTGTTTTATCCAACTACAATAGAAATAATGTATGCATTTTGTAAATTTTTGGATAAGAAAGACGAAAATTACATATTGATGTCTTCTACGTTAAAACCTGTGGATATGGATTTACAACAAAGCATTGGTGCTTCTTTAACTTTTCCAATTTCACATGAAAAAACAACTGGAGAAAACGGAAAAAATAATCCCATTTGTATAATCATATCGCCAGAACATAAAGAAGGATTTAGTTTTACATATAGTCCCTGCATATATTTACCAGGATTACCTAATTCTACGGGAGATGAAGAACAAATATACGGAAGAATATTGCGAAAGTATAAAAAATCAAATAATACATGTAGAACTAAAAATAATGTATGCAAATATGATAAACAGATTTACCAATATTTCGCAGGCAATAGTTTTGACAAAAATAATTTAGATCAATTTTCAACTATATATGGAACACATTCTAAACGTCATATTTATACTACACAAGATAACCTTATGATAAGGTTGAAAGATAAGTTTGAGGATACTGAACCTGTTCAAACAACGTTAAACCAATTAAGTGATACGAATGATTTTGATGACACAACGAAAATGATGGAAAAAATTTATAAACATTTATGGCGTCCAACAAAAACTTCAATACAAGAGGTTAAAAATCGGGATTTAATAACATATCTTCCGAAATCCTTTTTGGATAAATTGTACAATACAAACCTTATACGACGTGAAGTTGAAAATACTGAACTTGCAAATACAGATAATAATGTTATTAGTGATTCTGAAAAATATGGAATCTATAGATTTATAAGTGATGAAAATAAATTAAGTCAAATAAAACAAGTTCGAGATATTCAAGATAATATATTTGAATTATTATCAGAAGTTGAAAATGAAACATATGAAAAGGAAACAATATTACCATTTGATTGTAATACACAAGTCGTATATGGACTCAATGAAAAGGCATTATTGGATAAAAGCATATATAATGAAAATAAAACAGAAATACAATATGAACAATGTGAAATGACAAATGAAAATAAATTATACATAAACTGTGTTCCTCGAAAAAGACAAAAAATTCAGGAAATGATTAAGGAAAAAGAGGCAGAGAGAGAGAGAGAGAGAGAAGAGAGAGAGAGAGAGAAGAGAGAGGAAGAGGAAGAGTGGCGGAGAGAGGAAGTGATGTTGGATATTATGCATATGCAGGGAGGTAATATGAAAAAATCAAGAAAACGAAGAAACGCAAAAAATAAGAACACACAAAAGGTAAGAAAGAAGAAAACGATTCAACTACGAAACAAGCATAAAAACCGTGTCAAAGGTCATAGAACAATAAAGAGAAAATAAAGAATTAATACCTATATTCTTTGTATAAAAGCATTTACCTTTAATCTATATATGGTAAATGCTTTTAAAATGGTACAATCACAGATTAACAATGCTGCGAAAATTTGCAGATTAAATAACAACATCAAAAGGGTAATTTTAGAACCCAAAAATAAAATATCGTTTTCCTTTCCTGTACAAATAGATAACAAAACAGAAATGTTTCATGGTTATCGTATTCAACATAATAATGTATTAGGACCTTTTAAAGGAGGGTTACGATTCCACCCCGATGTGAATTTAGAAGAAGTGAGTGCTTTAGCAACATGGATGACTTTAAAATGTGCTTTACAGGATTTACCGTATGGTGGAGGAAAAGGAGGTTTAACTATTAATCCATCTGATTATACACAATCCGATTTAGAGCAAATATCAAGAGGATTTACACATGCTTTACATGAATATATTGGAACAGATAAAGACATTCCTGCACCTGATGTGGGAACCAATCCACAAATTATGGATTGGATGACTGACGAATATAATAAAATCAACAAAGGGGGAACATCAGATCATGTGAAAAGTGTTTTTACAGGAAAATCATTAGTTTGTGGTGGAAGTCAAGGTCGCGAAGAAGCAACGGGGCGGGGTGTAGCGATGTGTGTAAAAGAATGGGCTATTCAAAATAAGATAGATTTAGAAGGAAAAACATACATAGTCCAAGGATTCGGAAATGTAGGTAAATATGCGGCGAAAACAATGGAATCATTTGGAATGAAATTGATTGCGGTTGGTGATCATGAAGCGTATATACATAATGAAGAAGGAATCAAAATTGAAGATATAGAAAACCACATTGCCACACAAGGATCATTGAAAGGATTTTGGGGACCAACAAGTGGTTATTATAATGCCGAATTAATTACAATAGACGATTTTTTTAAATTAAAAACAGATGTACTTATACCCGCCGCGTTAGAAATGCAAATAGATGAAACCCGTGCAAAAAATGTTGATTGTCAATTGATTGTAGAAGGTGCAAATGGACCCACAACAGAAGATGCCGACAAGATATTAAAAGATAAAAATATTTTAGTCATTCCTGATATATTAGCAAATTCAGGGGGTGTATTGGTTAGTTATTATGAATGGTTACAAAATAAGCAAAATATGTCATGGGAAAAGGAAGATGTAATCAGAAAATTAGATGTGAAAATGGGTCAATGTTATAATAAAATAGACTATTTGTCCAAAAAATATAATTGTACTATGCGAGAAGCCAGTTTTATTTATTCTTTACAATATTTAGAAAAAGTATATCAAAATAAAGGAATAGTCTAAATAATTTTTTTGTATTTTAAATACTCTAATCATTATTTATATAATAAATAATGATAAGTGTAATAGGTTTAGGATTTGTAGGTGGTTCTATGAAGAAAAGTTTTGAACTTAAAGGTGAATCTGTAATTGGATACGATAAATTTAAAGATAACACAGATAGTTTTGTAGATTGTTTAAAAAGTGATATCGCCTTTCTTGCATTACCTACTATATATGATGAAGATAAAATGACATATGATAAATCCGCCATACATGAAGTCTGTGGTGATTTAGAAAAAAATAACTATCAAGGTATTGTTGTAATAAAAAGTACAGTAGAACCTACAACTACAGAAGGATTAGCCACAAAATATAATTTGAAATTTGTTCATAATCCCGAATTTTTAACAGCTGTTACAGCATTTGAAGATTTTCATAATCAAACACATATTGTATTGGGAAAAAGTAAAAATGTACAAGATAAAGAAATAGATGTTCTTGAGGAGTTTTATAAAAAAAACTACCCTGATGCTGAAATTTCACGTTGCACATGTACAGAATCTGAATCCATGAAGAGTTTTGTCAATTGTTTTTATTCTGTGAAAATTCAATTTTTTAACGAGTTATATTTGTTATGCCAAAAAATGGGTTGTAACTATGATAATGTCAAAAATTTGATGTTGAAAAATAAATGGATTAATCCTATGCATACCGATGTTCCTGGTCCAGATGGAAAATTAAGTTATGGTGGATATTGTTTCCCAAAAGATACCAATGCATTAGCTGAACATATGAAACGCGAAGGAGTTACTTGTAAAGTTCTAGAAGGTACCATCCAAGAACGTAATGAAATGCGTGATGATAATGTAAATGTAAAATTAAAAAATGAAACAAATTATGTTGCAGGATTTAATGAAGATATGCACGTAGAAACTACAAATAAATTAAATATGAAATATATTGCCCCCGCTTTAATTAGTGGAGGCATTTTGAGCGCCCTTTTCATTCTTTACAGAAAGAAATGATTTCATTATATGACCTATAATATCATCAATAGTATTCCATTTTAATCCATAATCTGATTGATTATGTATTACAGGTATATTCATTGCTTCGCATTCTTGAACACTATTTGCATTACCATCATATTTTGTCAATCGTAACATAATAAAACATTGCTTATATATTTCCGGCATTTGTTCATGAGGAATATTTAATTGATTACTGAAAACAAATTCATATTGTGGTAAATTTTTCATAATTTGTTCATATATTAATTTTCCATATATATGTTCACGTCCAGGTACTTGTCCGTTAAAAATAAATATTTTTTTCCCCAACTCCTCTTTAGAAACAGGTTGAAACAATTCTTTATCTACTAATGAAAATTCAACAAATATCGGATCCATTTGAAATAGTTTTAAACGATCATGAATGCATTTGCTTATTGCAATATGTATTACATTTGTAACTTTTTTAATTTCATCAATTGTAAATTTACAATGATTATAATTTGGATTTGCATCTTCACCCCCCCAAATAATATATTTTAAATGTTTATGATCATTTATAATACGTAGATCATCATCTGTATATATCCCAAAAAATATACATGGTTGATTTTCATTTTCATATTTTGTTAAATGGAAATGTTTCATAAAACGAATTTGAAAACTCTGTAATCCAGATGATACATGACATTGTTTAATATTGTATATCAATTGTTCAATAGGTATATTAATCAAACCTTGGTTTTTGGTAATAATTTTACAAATACGTCTAGATTCAAATCTCCCATATTTCCAATAATGTTCAATTGCGGCAATTTGATCATTAATACCATTTTGAGCTAAATCATTATAATGACTATAAAAATACCAATCAAAATCAGGATATTTTTCATAAAATTCATTTATGCTTATAGATGAAGTTTTCTTGGTTACATTCCAATGAAACATTTATAATTAATAATATAATTATAAACATTATTTTGTATAGTTTTTAACAAAATTTATTTAAAGTAATTTATTAGTAAATCAATAATTTTATCTTGTTCTTCTGTTGTAATTTCGCCGTAACAAGGCAAATTAAAAATAGTATCACAAATCTTTTCTGTTACATCTAAATTCATTGTTCTAGATTTTCCCTGAAAACAATTCTGATAATGAAGTGGTGATGGATAGAAAATAGCAAGATTTACACCATTTTCTTTCATGTATGAAACTACATTATCCCTAAGTTCTTTATCTTTTACAACCAATGAATACTGAGCCCATGCACTATAATTATGTTCTCTAATAACTGGTAAAGATAATTCAGAAATATCCTTCAATTTTTCAGAATAATAATATGCACATTTGTTTCTATTCACCAAAGTTTCAGAATTAAAATATTCTAATTTTTTCAATAAAATTCCAGCATGAAGTGTATCTAAACGACCGTTAATACCAATATATTCATGATGAAAACGTTTAATACCACCGTGACTTTTGATTGCGCGAATTTTCATTGCAATATCATCATCATTAGTAAAACATGCTCCCCCGTCACCATAACATCCAAGTGGCTTACTTGGAAAGAAACTTGTCGTTCCTACTGTAGTCAATCCACAACTTTTTTTCCCTTTATATGTAGCACCAAAACTTTGAGCACCATCTTCAATAACAAATAAATCATGTTTATTGGCAATATCATTTATTTCATCTACATTAGATATTTGACCATACAAACTAACACTGATAATACCCTTTGTTTTTTCAGTGATTGCCTCTTCGATTTTTGTGTGATCTAAATTAAAACTATCAGCCTCTATATCGACAAACACAGGAATGGCACCAATTAAAGAAATAGTTTCAGCTGTACTAATCCATGTATGAGCAACTGTAATTATTTCATCTCCAGGTTTAACTCCTAAAGCCAACATTGCAATAGTTAAGGCATCTGTTCCATTAGAAACACCTATAGCATGTTTTACATCTACATATTTAGTTAATTTCTCTTCTAATTCTTTAACTTCGGGACCATTAATAAATATACCATGGTCTAATACTTTATGAATTCCTTCATCAATATCCTTTTTATGTGATTGATATTCACGCTTAGGGTCATACATTTGGATCATACTGCTCATGTATATAATATATAAGGACTAAATTATTTATATGTTTTTACAAAAGTTCTTTTACTAAAGTAATTTCTTCTTTCAATTCTTTAATAGAAATTTCAATCAAGGCGCGCATTTCATCATTTATTTGTAAATCATTTACAACTGAATATTTAAAATTTTCATATGTTTTTACAGGCATAGATACAAATAAATCTTCAGGAAAATTGTAAAAATTTGAATTATATACTCCAAATGATATTATTTCATCATTAGACCCATTGTACCATTTTTGTAAATGTTTTCCAATACCGTTTGCTGCTGACATTGCACTAGATAATTTTCGTTTTTCAATTACATTTGCACCTCTATTTTGTATAATTGATATATCGTCTTCGTTTAATTTTAATTTAGAATCATAATTTGAAGCATCGGGAACCATTGTCGATGAATGATTTCCCCATATAATTATGTTTTTAATGTTTTCATAACGTTGATTATATTTATTTTGTAATAAATATGCAAGTCGTTCTTGATCTAAATACGAATAAGATGTAAAATTTTCACTTGGAATATTGGGTGAAAACTTATTAACAATCCAGCAATTTGTATTTACAGGGTTTGCCACTACTAAAACTTTTACATTTCGATTTGCATATTCGTTTAATGCCTGACCTTGTGTTTTAAAAATATCAAAATTTTTTGCAAGCAAATCCTTTCTTTCCATTCCAGGAAGACGTGGAAAACCTCCTAATAATATAGCCAAATCTATATTTGAAAAAGCAATTTGTAAATCACTTGTAATAATTAAGGTATTTAAATACTCAAAGTTGGAATCTTCAATTTCCATTTTAACACCCTCTAGTTTTTCCATACATGGTTCGATATCTAATAATATTAAATCAATTTTTATCTTATTGAAGATAGTACCGTTTAATAACAATGGTATTAAAGAATATGCAATTTGACCAGCACCTCCAGTAATAAGTATTTTCATTATAATAACTGTTAATATTTTTTTTGGTATTAAAAAATATATCAATCCTATTATATAATGTCCTTTTTAGCGATTATAGGAGGAGGTTACTGGGGTAAAAACCTAATTCGCGAATTTAACAATACAGGTGCGTTACATACTATTTGTGATATTAATGTTGATGCGTTAAAAAACTACAATGAACAATATCCTCAAGTTCAAACAACAACCAATTGGGATGATGTATTGAAAAATAGTGAAATAACTGCAGTTTGTATTGCATTACCTGCAGAAATGCATTATAGTTTTGCTAAAAAATCATTACTTGCTGGTAAAGATGTATATGTAGAAAAACCAATCACTTTGGATAGTAAAGAGGCAGAAGAATTGGTAGAAATCGCTAAAAATCAAGATAAAATATTAATGGTTGGACATCTATTACATTATCATCCTGCAATTGCAAAAATAAAGGAAATTATTAAAGATGGTAAAATCGGTAAAGTAAAAAATGTCGTAGCTAATAGACTAAGTTTAGGAATTTTTAGAAAGCATGAAAATGTATTATGGTCATTTGCACCACATGATATATCAGTTATTTTAAGTTTAGTTGGTTCTATGCCAGATTCGGTTGTATGTCATGGTAAAGACCATATTAATGATGGTATTCATGATGTTACCAATTCTATTTTAAAATTCAAAGATGCGTATGTAAATATTAATGTAAATTGGTTGAATCCTTATAAAGAACAAAAAATGTCTATCATTGGTGAAAAGGGTATGATTATATTTGACGATGTTTCTAAAGAAAATAAAGTAACTTACATTCCTCAATATATTGAATATAGTTCAGATATAAATGCTTTACCAACTCCGGTTAAAAATAATACTGAAAACATTGAAATTGATTTGAGTAAATCACCTTTATTATGTGAATGCGAACATTTTGTTGAATGTTGCAAGTCCCGTTCTATGCCCATTACCCATGGTAAAGAAGGAGTAAATGTATTAAAAGTGTTAAACGGACTACAAGAAAGTTTATCTACTAACAAAGAAGTAAAAATGGTATCCAAGAAACCAGATTTCTTTGTTCATGAGAGTGCATATGTAGATAATGGTGCTGATATTGGCGAAGGAACTAAAATTTGGCATTACAGTCACATATGTAATGGTGCAAAAATAGGTAAAAACTGTAATATTGGGCAAAATGTATTTATTGCTGGAGGTGCAGTTATTGGAGATAATTGTAAGGTACAAAATAACGTTAGTATTTATGCTGGTGTTGAAGCAGAAGATTATGTATTTTTTGGACCAAGTTGTGTATTAACAAATGATATAAATCCAAGAGGTATGCATAGTAAAGGAGGTGCGTATATTAAAACCAAGTTAGAAACAGGAGTTACGTTAGGTGCAAATTGTACTATTGTTTGTGGAAATACTTTAGGAAAGCATAGTTTAATTGGTTCAGGAGCAGTTATTTGTAAGGATGTTGAACCTTATAGTATAATGGTTGGTAATCCTGGAAAAAAAATAGGTACTATTGATGAAAAAGGCGAACGTACAATTTATTAAAAAGATAAAATATTATATTATTTTATAATATTCTCATGTGTGGTATTTCTGGTTGTATCATTAAAAATAGTAAATATTTAGAATATTTAAATAAATATAATCAATGTTTAATTAAATTTTTACATAACAGAGGTCCTGATCAAAATGGAATATATGTTTCCGATAATATATCATTAAACCATAATAGACTTTCAATTAATGATCTTGATCCACGTTCAAAACAACCTTTTTATTTTAAAAATTTAACAATGATTTTTAATGGAGAAATCTATAATTTTCTTGTATTAAAAGAATATTTAATTACTACTTATAAAACAACCTTTATCGGTACTTCAGATACTGAAATATTAATACAATTATTTTATTATGAAGGAATTGAAAAGACATTAGAATTAATAAATGGTATTTTTGCTATAGCTTTATACGATTCAAAAACAAATGATATTTACATTATTAGAGATAGAATAGGTATTAAATATTGTTATGTTTATGAAGATGAAAATATATTAATGTTTTCTTCTAATCCTGGGTCTATCGCAAAAACATTATATGAAGTAAATGGAAAAAAATTTAATATTAATCAAGATGTCATGTTTTCATATATTGCAAGTGGTATATGTTTAGCATCTAAATCAATGTTTGATAATATAAATGGGATTAATCCAGGCAATTATGTTAAAATAAACACAAAAAATATGATTTCTCAAATAACAAAATGGTGGGTACCAAATCTTAATAGAGAAAAAGAAAATGTTTTAGATGCTATACAATACTCAATGGAAATTCAAGAACTTGGTGATGTTGGTAAAAATATATTGTATAGTGGTGGAATAGATTCGAATATATTAGCAAAATATAGTACAAATAGTGAATTAGTTACTTTGGCAGTTGGAGAAGAAATCGTTGCAGAACAATGTGCTAATACTTTAAATAAAAAATTAAAAATAATTGAACCAAATTATTTAGAACAAAACTTAAGTAATTTTATTTCTGAACAGCGAAAAATTATAAACTTTTCAGGAATACCTATAAAAGCGTCATATTTAATGAATATGACTGGTTTGTATTTAAATGAAAATGAACATGATAATAAAATATTATTAACTGGTAATGGGGGAAATGAATTATTTTATGGACACCGACGAATTAAAATAAAAAATCAAGGATTTAAGTCACATGTTCGCGATCTGTATTTATATTTATCTCAGATAAAACCATTAGATAATAAATATAAAGAACCTTTCAATATATTTAAAACGGATTTTGCTAATAAACTATATGAACAAATTGATATTCCAAAAAATCTTAAAGAATCTAATATATCTAGATGGTTAGAAATTCAGACTTTTTTATTAAATGATTTATTAATAAATGCTGATAACATTTATATGTATTATTCTATTGAAGCAAGAGTTCCATTGTTGGATCATAACATATTTGAGATAGCATTATCAAAAAACCCAGATGAATTTTTTTATGATTTTGAAAATCTAGGTAATGCAACATGGAATGAATATACTACAAAATCAAAAAAACACTTTAAAGAAGCATTAAAAGAACATTTTGATGATAAAATTATATTTAAAGAAAAATATTCATATGATATTGAACGTCATAAAATACATCCTTATTATGTAGATATATGTCAAAAATTTTTAGAACGAAAAATTATAGGATGGAATGGTGCATTTACAAAATATAACAGTCATTTAGTAGGAAATATTGAACTATGGTTTCAAGAATTTGAATATTTAATAAATATATAAGATATATATATATATATATATATGTATTCTTTAATCGATAAAACGTTTCCTGATTTGTACCAATATTTAAATGATTATAACATGAATAAAGAAGAAAAACAAGTATGCGATATTTGGTTACCACAAGTTTATTATAAAGGAAAAGCAGAAAGTTTAAAAGTATATACTTATGATAATAGCAAAAAATATTTAAAAAACAAAAAAATTTTTATTTGCGGAGGTTGCGAACTTTCATACGTTTATTATTATTTAAATTATATATGTAATTGTTATCATACTTTTGAATCACAAACGAGTATGCATATATTAGAAGAATTAAATAATGAAAATAGTGAAATAGACAATTTTAATGCAGACTATTATATTTTATCAAATATTCAAGATATTAAAAATGTTTTATATAATTTTACTAACGACGGAATTAGCGGATTTAATAGTTCAAACTTTCAAATTTTAATATCACTAATAGATGATTACTTTAAAAGATATACATTAGGTATTCAAAATTTAAAAAAGAAAACTGATAAACCAATATTTATTATGGGATGGTTGTATTTATCTGAACAACCTTATTTTGGATCAAATGATTATCTTAGTACTGATTTAAGTGAATATGAAATACATACATATATTCAAAAAAAAATGATTGAACTATGCAGAAATGAAAATATATACTTATTAAACACAGATTCTATGTTTGAAAGATATAATAAATTTGATTGTATTGAATCATATGAATCAACAAGATATGGTCATTTAACTTATTATGGTTCAGTAATATTTTCTGAAGAATTTTACAATAAAATAAGTTTATTAGAAAAAAATTTGCCACGTATTAAATGTGTTGTAATGGATTGTGACAATACACTATGGAATGGTATTTTAATAGAAGATGGAGAAGAAGGATTAGATATAAATCAAAAAATAGTCAATATATTATTATCTTTGGTGCATCGAGGAATAATTATTTCATTATGTTCAAAAAATAATCCTGAATCTAAAGAGCAAATATTAAAAATTATATCAAATCATTGGTGCGCCTCAGATCTAGTTAAATATATAGTTTCACCAAAAATTAATTGGGAACCAAAGTCAAAAAATATAAAACAAATTGCAAAAGAAATTAATATTGGTTTAGATACAATTGCATTTTTTGATGATTCTGAATTTGAAAGAAGAGAAGTTAATGAAAATGCTCCAGAAGTAAATGTTTTTAAAGATACAGATATTTATTTTTGTTTAAATAATCCTATATTTGATAATCAATTTGGTAAGTTAACAAATAGTTCAAAAACAAGGATTGATACCTATATTACAAATAATTTAAGAAATATAGATTTGAATGAAAACTCAGATAAAAATATGTCGGATGAAGAAAATTTTATTAATTTTATGATAAACAGTGATTTTAAATTAAATATTCAAAATGCATCTGAAAATGATGTAAGTAGAATTAATGAATTAATACAAAGAACGAATCAAATGAATGTAACTTTAAAAAGAACAGATTTTTCTGACATCAAAAATTTTATTAATGATAACAATTATTATTTGTATATTGTTAATTTAAGTGATAAATATTCGGATTATGGTACAGTCGGAACTGTCATATTAAAAAAAAAGGATGATAATATTTTAGAAATATTAGAATTTGCATTTAGTTGTAGAGCAATGGGAAAAAAAGTAGAAAATAGTGTTTTAATGTATTTATTTGACATTTTTAATTCGTTTGAAAAAATAATTATTGATATTAAAACGAATTCTAAAAATAATGCACTGATAAAACTATTTGAAGCCTATAAATTTAGTAAAACAACAGATTCTATTTACACTCATATTTTATCTGACAATAAATATGAAAGGGTTGTTTGGTTTTCATAATTTTTGTAAAAAAAAAAACATTTAGGTATATATATATGAACACACAACCTTCTTCCAATAACGAACAATTCGATCTACATTTTGGTAAAATAAACAGTGATAAAGCTTTGCATTATTATTCTGCTAATAGAGAAGTTAAGATACCTGGACATAATTATGGACCGATTTATACAGAATTATTAAAGAAATATGACGATAAAGAGTTCTCATTACTAGAAATAGGTACATCACTATTTTATAGTGATCAAGCAATGAAATATAATTTACCTCCTGACTATATAGGAAGTTGCATATGGAAAGAACTTTATCCTAAAGTAAAATTATATGGTTTTGATATAAATAAATATGAATCAAACGAAATTATTAAAATGTATCATGGAGATCAATCGTGCGATCATTGTTTAAATCAAATAGAAGAAGACGAATTTGATATAATCATTGACGATGGAAGTCATATAAATAATCATCAACAATTTTCTTTTTTTAAATTATTTAATAAAATAAAACAAGGAGGAACATATATTATAGAAGATTGTCATAGTGATTTTGATTATTATACAGATGATAAAGAAAGTTATGATAAAAATAATTTTATCTATGATTCAGATTGTTCTATATGTAAAAATTACAAATTTGATCCAATAAAAAAGGGTATTTCTACTTTTGAATTAATGAGAGAATGGTATAACAAAAATTGGATTATTCCTGATAGTAACAACAATTTTATGACTACTGAAGAAAAGGTTAATTTTGTAGAAAACATAAAAGATAAAGTTGAAATTAACATTCATTTAACAAATCGAAGATATACCACTCCTCCAGAACTTGCTAATGTAGTTATGGAATCCGGAACAATAGAAAAACCAGTTAATGGTTCTATTATTATTAGTATAAAAAAACTATAAAATTTTAAATATATTAAATAATTTTATAGTTTTACTATATATGTCTGTATCTGGATATATTACGAAATGTTCATTTAAACAAGATGAAACTATAGATTTATTTATTTCAAGCAGTAGTAGTAATTATTGTCATATTAATATTATAAACTTATTCACTAAAGAAATTTTTTACTCAAATGATTGTGAAATAATTTTCCAAAATGATCCTATATTATGTTTTGCCGAAGGATGTAATTGGAATATTACATATTCTATTGATTTAAATAATTTAGCAATGGAACCTGATTTATATTTAATTAAAATACAGGCGGTTGAACAAGATCCTTTTTACATTCCATTTATTATGTTAAATAATAATAAAGAAGAAATAGTTGTTATAGTGAATACAAATACATGGAATGCATATAATACATATGGTGGTGGGTCATTTTATTGGATTAATGGTTCTAGAAACGATGGAAGTATTGATGAAAGGAGTAATTGTATATATAATAAAGATTCATATGGTATTGAAAATATAGATGAACCATGTGAAAGTGCAGCTGTTTCATTCAACAGACCAAATTTAGATTTGAGTATAAATATTGATTTTTTTTTACAAGAAGAGAATTTTAAAAATGAAAATTATGATGAAGACTCCCATACATTTTATGGTGAAACTCATTTGTGGGTTTGGTTAAAAAAACAAAATTACAAATTTGATTTTATAACCGATGAAGATGTAGAAAATTATGAACTGTTATCACAACGAAAAATAATTTTTTTAAATTGTCATCCAGAATACTGGTCTCATAAAATGTATTATAATTTGTTGGAATCCATGAATACATTTAATACTAACATAATTTATCTTGGTGGGAATGCCATTTGGAGAAAGGTTTTTTTTAATAAACAAAAAAATAGAATAGAAAAAATGGGATATCCCTATCATATTGATGTTTTGAATAACTTTAAAAGTGCGTTTTCAATTGATAAGTTTGCCGAAAAAAATCCATTAGAAGTACCTCCATTTGCTATATTAGGAGTTTTTTATGATAGTTCTCATGAACCTTTTACATATGATAACTTTAAATGTACAGATAATGATAGTTGGGTATTTGAAAACACTGATTTAAAGATAGGAGATATTATTGGAGAATATAACCAAGGCGGAAAACCTGCTGGTAATGAAAATGATTATTTTACAAATCATTCATTTCTCAATGAAGATGTAAAAGAAAAATATTTTAAAAATTTAAAAGTTCTAGGTCGGTCGGTACATGATGTTAGGTTTGGCGAAATTGTTTTACAAAAATATAAAAACTCTCAAATATTTTCATGCGGTTCAATACCATTCACGCGATGTATAAATGATCCACAAGTAACTACTATGTTGAAAAATGTTATACAAAGATTATCAATTAATAAAGTAACTAAAATTGCATTAATTACCGGTATTACAGGACAAGACGGTTCTTATCTAGCCGAATTATTATTAGAAAAGAATTATGTAGTATGGGGATTAATAAGAAGATCATCGGATATTAATACACAACGCATTGAACATTTATATGATAATAAAAATTTGGTTTTGAAATATGGTGACATGACAGATAGTCCTAATTTATTGCACATTATGTACGAAATAAAAGAAACATATGAAAACCTAGAAAGATTAGAAATCTATAATTTGGCTGCTATGAGTCACGTAAAAGTATCATTTGAAATGCCTGAATATTGCGCAAATGCAGATGGAGTAGGTGTATTGCGATTGTTGGAAGCAATACGCAGTTCTGGAATTATGGAGAAATGTCGATTTTATCAAGCATCTACTTCAGAATTGTATGGTTTAGTCCAAGAAGTACCACAGTCCGAAACAACACCATTTTATCCACGTTCTCCATATGGTGTTGCCAAGTTATATGGTTATTGGATTACAAAGAATTATAGAGAATCTTATAACATGTTTGCATGTAACGGAATCTTATTTAATCACGAAAGTCCAAGAAGAGGACCCACGTTTGTAACAAGAAAAATAACGCGTGGATTAAATATGATTTTAAAAGGCGAACGCGAATGTTTAGTGATGGGAAATTTAGATGCAAAACGCGATTGGGGGCATGCAAAAGATTATGTAGAAGGTATGTGGAGAATGTTACAAGCAGATAAACCGGATGATTATGTATTATCTACCAATGAATTTCATTCTGTAAGGGAATTTATAGAGAAATCTTTTGCTTTAAAAGGTTTTCAAATCAAATGGAAAGGCGAAGGAGTCCAAGAAATAGGATATGATGAAAAAACAGGAAAAGAACTCATTTTTGTTTCTGAGAAATATTTTCGTCCAGCTGAAGTAGAAGAATTATTAGGGAACAATCATAAGGCAAGGACGGAATTGAAATGGGAACCAAAATGTAGTTTTGATCAATTAGTCCAAGAAATGGTAGAATGCGATTGCCATTGATTTTAAATATATATTGATTAATATATGTATTTAACAAAATTATATACAAAATTCCATATTTATGTTAATGATATTAGTTTATTAATATTAATACAAAATATGCATTATAGCAATTACAACATTTATTTTGTAGGTGAAAAACAAAACCATTCCATGTTTAATATTGAATATATTTCTTTAGATCAATCTTTTGAAAAAACAATACAAACACATTTGAAAACATTACCACCAAATGAATATACAATATTTATTGACAATTCCATAAAAGATTTATCTGACACTGTGTTATTGGAATTGAATCACTTATTTATAAAACATAATTGTACTTTAATCAATTACATAAACCCAGCAATATGGTGCTCTAAAAATGGGTTGATTCAAAATGTATTGTTAAATATGTCATTTACAGAGAATTTATTATCAGAATGTTTAAAATTGTGTGATGAAAATAAAATAGTCAATTTATTAAATAGTTTTATATCAAAAACGCGAATTATACCATCACAACATGATAATGTTGAATTATATTTTCGAAAAAAAGAAGATGAAATTATACATATTATATTGGCTACTTATCAGCGTAATAAAAATATTGATTTGGTATTGAATATGTTAATATCACAAACATATAAACAATTTCATCTGCATTTATTAGATAATAATACTGATAAACAAATACAAGAAGAATTGGATAATATTTTGTTGAATTTTCAAAATATAAAACTTACAGTCCATAGAAAAAATGAAAATAGTCATTGTTTTGGTAGAATTCTTTGTGTCCAAGAAATTATGCAACAACATATGATGGAATATGTTGTCATATTTGATGATGATCAAATATATCATAATAATTGGTTAAAGGAAATGGTAGAACAAAGACGTCCATTATGTACTTTAAGTTGGTATGGAAAGATATTTAGAGAATGTGATTATTGGAAATCTACTTTAACATATAAGCAAATAGAAAGAAAACAAAGACCAGAAATCACTGATTTTCATTATTTTGGACCAGGCGGGTCTATAATTGATACTCATTTGTTTTTATTTAATGAATTATATGATTATGAAAAATATTCAAAAGATATTAAGGCAATTGATGATATCTGGATGAGTTTTATATTTAAGAAGTTTTTGAATGTACAATTTATTCGTAAATTTGAACACCCTATTCGTTGTATAGATTGGAAAGATAAATCAAAAATGACATGGGCCAATATTAAAAATGAAAAAAGTACTTTGTTTAAGGAATTATCACAAAAATATGATTGGGATGTTACAAAAAAATTTTTTAAAGCATATCATCTGAATGATATATTTGAACGAATATATGTTTTATATCAAAAAGAGGATAATTTAAAACAAATTAATACAAAATTTCAAAAATACAATATATGTTTCCAATTTGTGCCAATACAAGAAAAAGACAATATTCAAAAGAATGAAAAAAAGTACCAGTCAATCTTATTTATTAATGCAGATTATGAATTTAATAACTTCTTTTTATTTAAACTTGAAATTTTTGTTAAGAATATTGATAATATATGGTCAAATATGTATTTAGGAAAAGATTTTAATATTGATTAATATTGTTATCATTATAATATTTATGGAATATAATTTTCGATATAATTATATTGTTATTAAAATATATACATGAACGAAATTAAACAGTTTATAAACATTCATTTTGATGAAATTCATGGGAAAGATAATAAAATAAAGACTCCAGAAGAAGCATATACTATTTTATTACAAATTTCATTATTTCATATAAAAGAAAACATAAAACCATTTGATTGGAAACGTTATATCAATACATTTCCTGATTTAAAAAAAAATTTAAAAACTAGTAAAGATGCCGTATGGCATTATTTATTGTATGGAATTAGGGAAAGAAGAAAAGCATATGTATTAAATTCAGACGAAATATATGCACATCAATTTAACTGGAAAGATTATATTACAATCAATCAAGATTTGAAATTTTTGCTTAGTGATATAGATGCTTTTCACTATTATATAGAAAAAGGTCATTTACTAAATCACAAAACAACGTTGAAGCAACAAACAATAATAAACGATAGAATAGAAATAAGTGAAAATACTAGTACAAATAAAGCATGGAGACAATTATTGGCGAAAAATTTATTAATATTAACTGATTTATTCGATAAGTCAATAAGTATTAGTAAAATCAATAATATAAATGATTTTAGTTGTATTAATATCGAAAACAATAAATCATATGATGAATTAACTTCAAATAGTAATGGTGATTGTATAAACGAGACAAACTTTATTAATAATATATTAGATAACAATATTACTTTGTATTACAATAATGTTTTTATTTCAGGTAATAGAGATTTAATACCACAAATTACAATATCTAGAAATAAAGTTAATAATAAAATTATTAACAAAAATAATGTATTTCTTTCACCAATACCATATAAAGAAAATTCACATGGATTATATTTTATTACACAAAGTATGATTGAAGCTATTCGAAATAAAAAATCTATATTGTATCCACATGTGTTTAAAAACAATTTATACAATGAAATAAACTCTAAACCTTTCTTCTTACAAGAACAATCAGTTAATAAAAATTGGTATAACTGGAAAACTGACGAAGAAGTAAAACAATTAAAATTGCAATATTTTTCAGAAGATGCATTTGTCATTTGTATTTGTGGAAGAATAGCTATTAATAGTTATCCGAAGTCAATATTAGAAGCAATTAAATTATTAAGAAATCAAGGTCATAATATTCATTTATTAGCACTTACTAAATTTGAAGTGAATCCACATAGATTAACACAAGAGTTATATAATGAAATCACTAGTTATGACTGGGTAAAATCATTTACAGTGGAAAAGAAAGAGATTTTAAATTATTTTAGATTTTGCGATGTATTGGCATCAACATATAGAGATTTTTGTAATCACGTAGGAGGAAGTAATAAAATTAAAGAATATTTATTGTGCGATAAACCTATTTTGTGCAGTAGGGGTAGAGAGAGAGAAAGGGAATTAGGCAAAGATTACATTGGATTATATGATTGTGAAACGTGCAGTACAGTTCCACCACTATGTTGGACTGAAGAATATATTAATAATTCAAAATGTTATATAAAGCAATACAATAAATATTTCAAAAATAGTGATTTAAATGGAGGTGTTAAGTCAGAAATTAACTTTTCTGTAGGATTTATTAAACAGAATATAGAAAAAAAATGCATTGTTGCAGTTATTCCAGTTTTTGGAAGGGAACCTTTATTAAAATATACAATAAGACGCGCATTTGAAAAAAATAAAGTTAATTACGTTATCGTTATTGGAGAATCAGAAAGTGAATATAAAACCGCAATATCAGAAGGCGCCGTTTTTATAAAACATAAAAACCGTCCTTTAGGAAAAAAATGGAATGCGGGATTTATCTATTCTAAACGATTTAATCCGGATGCTTTATTATTTATTGGAAGTAGCGATTGGATTTCAGAGAATTGGATGGACAGAGCATATACTGAAATATTAAATGGAGCAGGATATGTAGGTAAATCAGATTTTGACATGGTTGATATTAAAGAAGGTACCAGGCGTTTTTGCAAATGGTATGGTTATGTATGTAAAAGAAAAGATGAAACAATTGGCATAGGAAGATTAGTATCACGAAAATTATTGGATGCTATTAATTTTTCTCCGTTTCCGGATAATAAAGATAATTCAATGGATTATGGAATGTATTTACATTGTATAAATTATAAAATGCCTATAAAAATTTTAACAAACGATAGTATATTTTTATCAATATCTTGTGATTTATGGAAAAATATGCATGAATTTAACATGCATTATTATGGATGTATGTCAAACTGTAAAGATTACTATAACAATAATAGAAGTGCATGCAAAAACATAAGAAAAATAAATAATATTGAATATTGTGATATACATAGTAGTTATGGTTGTAGGATTGATATAATAAATTTTAACGCACATATTGATTTATTTCAAAATGGTAGAATATACAATCAAGAGGATTGTGATAAATTAATTGCAGAATTTCCAGAAATTAATGAATTTTATAGAGATTATTTAGAATTAAAAAAATAACAGATTTAATTTGTATTTATTAATTTCTATTAATAAATATATAAATGGAGTGTAAAAAATGCTTAATTACAGATGATTTATCTAAATTTAAAGAAAGTATATGTATGTTTTGTGAAATGCATAAAGAATTAGATAGTAAAAATGAAGATTTTTTTCCAGTATTAGAAACTATGAAACAGGAAAAGGGAAAATATAATTGTATTATAGGTATATCTGGTGGTGCAGATAGTTCAACAATGTTATATGCTGCAGTTAAAAAATGGGGTTTAAAACCATTAGTAATACATTTTAATAATCATTGGAATACTGATAATGCAATTTTTAATATGAAACAATTGGTTCAAAAATTAAATGTTGATTTTATAGAGTTTTATGTAAATAAAGAAGAGTTTGATAATTTAAATAAAGCATTTTTAATGGCAGGAACACCTGATTGTGATATTCCAAATGATATTGCTATGACAAAAATAATGTACGAAACCTGTGAAAAATATAATATAAAGTATATTTTAAACGGACATTGTTACAAAACAGAGGGTAGTACTCCAAAAGCATGGACATATATGGATGCAAAATATATTAAAGATGTATATAGAAATTTTTTTAAAAAAGACTTAGTAAATTATCCTTTATTTGATTTCAAAGACCAATTACATTATAATACTTTAAATATTGAACAAATTCGTCCATTTCATTTTCAAGATGTTAATCGTTTTGAACTCGATGAAGAAATGAAAAAATTTATTGGTTACAAATCTTATGGATGGAAACACGGAGAAAATAGTTATACAGATTTTGTAGGTTCTTATTTGTTGCCTCGTAAATTTGGTATTGACAAACGCATTGTTTATTTATCAGCTAGAATACGTACTGGATTATTAACAAAAGATGAAGCAAGAAATATATTAAATTGCGAACCATCATTTGATACCGATATATTGGGTGACGAATATATGGATTTAATTGATGCTCCAATTGTAGATAGGTCTGAATATGACAGTTATAATTTTAAAGAGGCAAATTGGATGATATATTATCTATATTTGTGTGGTACTGTTCCTTATACATTCTATATTAAATATTCTCAAAAAATAGATGAATTTGATTATCATAAGTTAGAAGAAGTTCCTGAATCAGATCTTAAAAAAATTAAAGATACTATCAAAAATACTGTTTATTCCGACCAAGAACTAGAAGAAGTTAGAAAAGATTTAATAAAACGTTTTTAAAATCATTTTTTATCTTTTAAATATAAATTTTAATGCAACTGTGTAAGATATTTATTAGTTAAATATATAATGCGATGAAAGATATATTTATATTCATATAAATAAATATAAATATAACCTAATGGAAATATGTATAATGCGAAATAATAGTGAATGCGCCTTACTTTATGTTAGTGTGAAAAAAGACTACAAAAATCTTTATGATAAATACGTGGAAAGTATCAAGTCTCACAATAATGAAACAATAAACAATGAATTTCCAAATGCCGGATTTGATTTGTTTTTTCCGGAAACAACTTCTATTAGTTTATTGGATTCACAATTTGTAAGTATGAATATTAAATGTGAAATGAGGTTGTTCGATGAAAATAGTAAATCATGGAAACCTACTAGTTATTATATGTACCCTCGATCAAGTATTTCTAAAACACCTTTAATGTTGGCAAATTCGGTAGGAGTCATTGACAGTGGATATCGCGGTAGCATTATCGGAGCATTTCGTAATATTTCTGGTGGTCCCCAACCATTTGTAGTAGAGCAATACACTCGATTATTGCAAATATGTGCTGCTGATTTGCGACCAATTATAGTTCAATTAGTAGAAGAAGATTTTTTTGAAAAAACAGATAGAGGAGAAGGTGGATTTGGTTCTACGGGTATAGGAGTTGAATTTTGGGAATGTAATAAAAATTAATAATAAAAACCAGATAGTCTATTATTTTCTTCTATAAAAACATGTTTGCTATCGCGTATTTGATTAAATATAGGACGTCCTGTGCAATAATACAAATGTATTAATTTATCACGTTTTTGTAGTTGTTGAATAATATGAGGAGGAGTAGGTTCTCTTTCTTTTTTTTCCATAATATAAACATAATATATTTTGTTTATATTAGTTAATTTAAGTCAAATAAATAATTTCTTTATAAGCATTCAATTTTTCTACATAAAAATGTATTTCACTTCCTTTTACCAACAATAAATCCATTTTGCTTTTCAGTTCATTTTTATATCTTTTTAATAATGTAGTATAGTCTGATTTTTCGATGTCAATTACAACAATATTTTCACTCTTAATTTTGTTTTGATAGGGGGGTATATTTAATACCCTATTTACAATTCCTTTTCGTTTTCGCTTTTCTGTAGAACTTTTTTGTTGATTATAATAAGAATTATCATATAATTCTGAATTTGATTTATTATATATCATCAAACATTCAGGAACATGTTTATGTTTTCCATCAGATAATTCTAAACACGCATAACTTTCGACCAAATCAGTTGCACAATTTTGAAATCCAAATTTATCATTCATGTAATCTAGCACACAAATTTGTTTTAATAAACTCGCTTTCATCACACGTAAATGCATAGCTCTCCATTTATCTTTTCTATAATTTTTTTGTTTTTTCGTTTCTTCACTATAATCTCCAGGACATCGTAAGGTGTTATCTACAACACCATTTTCGAAATATTTAAAATTTCCGTATGTAATTTCTACGTTATGAAAAGGTATGAAGGTAGTTAAATATTGTAGCACATAATTATTTGCCAACCAATCATCACCATCTAACAAGACACAAAAATCATCATCATTGCACATATTATATGCTCGATATCGATTGAATGCCTGACCATAATTTTCTTTGTTATGAATATAAGTAATTTTATCTTTATAGTTTTCAGTTAATTCTTCAAATTTTTCGTGTGTTTTATCTGTAGAGCAATCATTTATATAAATAATTTTCCAATCAGTATAAGTTTGATCAAAAATAGATTGGAGATTTTTTTCAATAGCATTTTCGTTATTATAACTAGGTATTATAAATACAAAAGTAATATTTGATTTCATAGTATATATATAATCGTCACAATTAATTTTGCGAATATTATAAAACTCGTCACAATCTTTTCTTATTTGTTGGATTGATTCAGGATCATATATATCAGGATATAGTAACTGTTCCCCAGTAACTGTATGTACATCGATTTCACATTTCCAATTCAAAATATTATATCCATAATCTAACGTTGCATTGTTTTGTATAAACCAATCTATACCCAAATCAATAACCTTTTTACGGAAATTAGAACTACAAATGTAACCATAGGTTCCATAAAATGATCCCCAACTTCTATTGTATGGAATGGGAACAGTTATATTTAAATTATCCTTTTTCAGAAATTGGTTTATTTCCGGTAAGTAATTATTATACCCAAGGTAAAGTAAATCAACATCATCCAGGCAGGATTTCAATGGTTTAATCATAAATTTCCATGCATTGTGAAAATGAATATCATCTTCCATAATAATAATATCAGTCGCTTTCTTACTTTCTAGATCTTTAAACAGTTCAATCGTTGTAACAATTAAACCAATCGCACCAATAGATTCTATTGTTTTCTTTTCCTCTATGGAACGAAAAAGTGTAGTTTCTATTTCCTTCGATGCAAATTTATCATTATATTCTTTAAATTTTTCTTGTACAAGTTTGTTTTCTTTCCCAATAGCTTCTATGAATTTATAATTACTAATATTACTTTTTTGTAATTGATATTCCATTTGCACTTTTTTATCAATACGATATGGTAAATTAATAACATAAATAGGAATGTTTTCTAAGTAATAGTTTTTACTTTCATTATTTATAAATTTGTCTTTTTTATTAAGATTATCTTTTTTCATAGACTTTTTTTTATGTTTTTTCAATTTTAAACTTTGTCCTAGTCTTCCTTCAGTTCTTCCATGAAAAATCCAATGTAAAGTGGCATCATAATTTGTTTGAACACCTCCATTTACTAAATCATCATATTTTGTCAAATAATCTTTCCAGTCTAATTCATCCAAATAATTATTTAATAAAACAATCCAATGATTATTTATTTTGTTGTCCTCAAAAAAATCTATTTCAGTTTTAACATCTATCACTTGACTGGTATTTGTTGGTTTCATAAAAGTTTCGATTTCAGTCACCATTCTATTTTCATATATACCATTGGATATCCAATGATTATATAAATCGAATTCATTGTTTAATTCATGTAAATCAGGATTCAAAGACAAATAACTTTCCCATTCAAATCTATCATAGGGTGCTTGTGAATTCTTTATTCCTGCACATCTATTTTCATGCATTCCATTTTCAATCCAGTGTTTATAACATGCAAATTCCGTATTTTCATCAATAATATCAGAATATATTTGCAGATATTTTTCCCAGTCAAAATTATTATTATAAATATTATTAAACATTAATGATTCATGAACTGCTTGCACAATAGATGCTTCTTTATATTTTTCATTTTTTCTGTTATTGTTCCATAAATCATCTAAAGTTGTAGTTATTTTTTCTGTACTACTCATAAATATATATTTACTAAAGATTATTATTTAGTCATTGAAGAAAAATATAATTATATGTATTCAATATATATCATAATGAGCGATGATTATAATGTATATAATACTTTTGATTCAAATTTTATAAATTATGGTGAATTATATAAATCTCCCAAAGATATGAAAATGAATTCAAAAGATTTGATAGGTGATTATGCCGATGCATTAATTAAAGGTAAATCAGATGTTTATATTAATTCGCCCGATTTAGTTGGAAATCGATATTTTATTAATACAAACACTCTTTGCATAAACAAAGACGACGATACAAAAACAGAAAATAGATCTGTTTTAGTCGATAATGTCATGACGAGTGCAATGGGTCAAGCCAAGGGTGGAAACAGTGGATTATTGTATTCATTACTTGGATCGTTAAAAACACTCGATACTGATTCAATGTTTTCAAATATGGATAATATACCTACTTCAAATTCTACTGATTATTTGAATGATATTTATAAAAGAGAAATGCCTACTTGTAGCGAGGTAAAAGTATATAGTAATGATGAAAAAACGGATGTGATTTCTGGATGGGTTACAGAGGAAGACATGAAAGACATTGATCCTAAATCGCTACTGGTGGTGAAAGAAGGGTTTGTAAAAATGGGAGATATTGTTGGACCGGGATTAACACCCGAAAAATTTGTAGAACAAACACATAAATTGAATGCTGCAACCCAAGCACAATCTGATGCAATTACTTCAAATACGAATGCAAAAGTAAAAAGTACTATGAGCAGCGCAAATGAACAAATTAAAAAACACAACAAAAAGGGCCAAGCAGTGGGCGTGTCCGCGGCAAGTGAAAGTAAAGCTAGAGTAAAAAGAAACAAAGAAGAATCATCAAAGAGAAGTAACAAAGCTCGTCAATCAGGTCAGAATAATATGCTCAAGATGAAAGTTGCTGAATATTTATCTACCGATAAACCGACCGGTGGGGTTGGATATAGTATTTTTGAATTAATCACCATCTTATTAAATATGACTTATGAATGTGGAAATAATCAAACGTCGCGTATTCCATCAGCATGTATGAAAGGCATTTTTTCCAGTAATATTCCAGAAAATGAACCAAGTATTGATGCCAGACGTAGTAATTTATGTCCGGGACAAAAATTCAAAGAAATCTCTATTCAAAATTTTGCGGATGATTTAGTTAATTCTATAAAAGACAATCAAGACAATACAAATAAATTAACTCTTCCTGGACTTCCACCTCAACAAATATGCATTCGTGTCGAAAAACCGGCAACCGGATTCGCTTCTTTGTTCGGCGAAGGTCCAACACAGGAAAATAAAAATATTGATGGTTCTGATTATAAAAAATATGAAGATTCATTAGAAATATTTCGCCCACATATTGCAAGGGAAATTGTACGTTATAGAAACGTTGCTGTATTCGGTCAATGTGATGCAGTTTCAAACAATGACCAGTCTGATGAAGAATCACAATCATGTAAATGCGAAGGTTTTACTAATAAATTATTAACCATACCCAATAACAACGTTGAATTATCTATTACTAATGCATTTTCTTATTTTTTTATGATAATATTAGTGTTATTGTTTTTCTATATTGTATATAGATTTACGATACGATTTTTTGACATCGAAAAACTTCTTACATGGAAATCTTTGAAAATGAAAAAATAAATATTTTCATTAAATTTATAAATAATTATAAATTTAAAAAATCACTAACTGCACTTATAAGTTATAACGTTTATATATTTCAAGTGCAACTAAACCACCTAATACTTGCATTACACATAATGGTATAATTTCGGTAGGCGCAATTTTACCGGCCGCGGCCAAAGTAATTGTGACTGCAGGATTGACAGTAATAATATCTAAACGGTAACTCAATAGCAAAATAAGTGCTAAAGATGCACCAATTGCTAATGGGTTACCTGTGGCAATAACAACATAGACAAAAAATAAAGTTCCAATAAATTCGGCTAAATAGGCATACATATTATACACTATAGTAGGAAATAATCATAGCATGAGTTTTTTAATTAAGAAACATTTTTATTGACAACTTTTTCTCTTAATACATTGGCTTTATTTACTTTTGCAGGAATTGTTTCTACTTGTTTTTGAATATCACCCTCTACTTTTACTATTTCTTCATCCGTTTTTGTTGGAACACCATCTTTATAAGTGACAGCAAAACTAGATAATTCTTCAATCGTTTTTTTCGTTTTTGTAGATTCACTATATAAATCGTTTGCTTCATAGACCAGATCATTGGATGCTTTCACAGTAGCACCACTATCATCATTACTGTCTTGATAGTTTTTATCAATAGTTGCTTCATCATTATCTATTTTTGTAAATTTTGTTGTTAAACTTGTACTAGCATTTACGATAGCATCTTTATCTTTTTGTGCCAATGTAGATGCCACATTTCTAAAAGCCTTAATTAAATAGGTTCCAAGAGATTGTTCAAATGGATAATTGAACATAGTAACTAAATGTGTTAAAACAATAGAATTGTTTACTTGTGCTAATACTATTTTGGCAATATCAGGATATTTTTTAACAAAATCATTATAACGTTGAAGAATCTTATTGTTTAATGCAATAATTTTTGGCATTAAATCGGTTGCATCCGACTTCATTAATTTATCAAGTAAAATTTGTTCAGATGAATATAAATCTGATTCGCTTTCGATCTTATCACCACGTGCTTCAAATTCACTAAATGTTGTAACACCTTCCCATAATTGTACTATTTCTTCTGTTGGTACAATGAAATATACTGTTTCTAAAATTTCTTTTACATCAATTTTAGTAAGACTATTATATGCCACACGAGTTGTTCGTGATGCTTTTTGAGACAATGAATATTCTGCATTATTAAAGACATCGAGAAATGCTTTTTTTACTTCATCACTACCGGTTGTCATTACATAATTGTAATTTTCCAAAACGGTAACAACTAATTTTATTAAAAATACAGACTGACCACTTGTAAAATTAGGTGAAAAATTATTAAAAACAACATCTTTTACCTTGTCGCCAGATTTGTAAGATATATCGTTCTCATCAAATACACCATTGATTAACATAAACGCTAATTTATTATAAGTATCGTCCATTGCTTCTGAAGGAAATAAAGCATCTACTTGTGCCATACCCCATAAAAAACTATTTACAAATATATCCAAACCGTATGAGGCACCGCCAAGTGTAACGATTAATTTATTGTACTTGGTTAATTTTTTTTCTTTATAATCAAGTAAATAAATCAACATTTGTCGTTCTAGATTCTTTTCGTCACTTTTATTTTTTTCAATATCTATAAACATTTTTACATAATCGTCTAATGTTGTCTTAGTTTTATCTGTAACTGATTTATCAAAAATTTCCTCGGCAAAGAATTTATCTACTGCAAGATATTCTTTCGATACTTTAATAAAAGTTTGTACTGAATATTTATTGTTGAGTTCTTCATCTGTAAGTTTATATGTATTTTTTACATAAAAAGAGATAACATCAGTAAGAAACATTTCAATTAAATTTGGATCACCCCCCTCCGCAATTTGCACTTCTTTTAATTTAGATTTTAAATTCAATACTTCTTGGAAAATTTTTATCAAATCTAACACAGAAATTGTTTCTTCTTTATAGTTTGTCAATAACATCTCAATTGGTGAGACAAATTGTTTTATGAATTCACTCGCATTTACCATAATATAATATTATGGTAGATTAATCAATATACTAATTTTTTACTTCACTATTTTATTGACAACTGATTCTCGTGTATCATTTGCATTATTTGTCATATTTGGTATTTCAGAGGTCTTGCTTTCTACTTCACTTATTTTTGTTTTCGTTGTTTCATCATTCAAAGTTGCTTTTCCATTATTATATGTAGTTACAAATACGGATGCATCTTTCATTTGTTTCACAGTATTAGATGTTTCTTTATATAAATTATTAGCACTATATACAACATCATTACTTTTTTTTACCGTTTCACCATATTCATTTTCAGTTGTTTGTTGGTATGAATTGCTAATACTTGTAATTTCGGAATTAACACTTGCATATTTATTATCTAAACCTTTTTGTAATGTTTCAACATATGTCTTCGCTTCAACCGATAAATCAGAAATCATTGTTTTAATACCATCCAATACATTATTTCCAAATGATAAAGGAAAATACGTGGTATAATTTAATAATTCCATTAATTGTGCGTGATTTATAGTTTTAATTATTTTATTTACTAAACTAGTACTATTCTTTTTATAATTAGTATATGTTGTAATTATTTTATTGTTCGATTCAATTATTTTTGGTGCCATTGTTTTTGCACTCTCTTCTAACAGTAAAGAGACAAACGTATCTTCATTAAACGCAGTCTCAAAGTCACTAAATGAATTTACTTTTTCAAACAATTTTAAAATTTCTTGGTTGGTTGTTAGGAAATAATGATTTTCCAAAAAATCTTTTATATTCACTTGTTTCAATAAGGACCAAACCAGGTTATTGGTTTGTGATATTTTTTGTTCAATGGAAGCATTTTTATTATTCAAAATTGCATCTACATTCTGTTTATTTTGTGGTGTTCCATTATCTTGAACATAATGATAACCATACATCAATTGATTGATTAATTTTAAAAAATACAATATTTGACCATCATGGTAAATTGCTTGAAAGTTAGACAATGTAACATCCTTTAGTTTTTGTTCTTCGTTATAGGAAAGTAAATTTTCGACCAACAAACCTTGTAACAAACTAGCAGTAAATTTAGAGGAATTGTCAGGTTTTTCTACATATGAATCGGGAATATTAGCAAACATTTCTTTAGGTGCTCCATCCACGCCACTATATGATAATTCATCGTTTTCAGTAATAATTGTTTTATATCCAGCAGGTCCAAAAGGAATTCTGTTTAATCTTTCCGTAAAACTACTATTATCGGTTGTTTTTTCTAATCGTGGGTTTAATAAGGAATTCTTAGGGAAATCCTGTACTCTCATAAAATCATCACTAATTTCTTCATCTACAAACCAATATGGATAAACTCTTCTACCCCACGATGCCATACTTGCTTGAATAGTAAATTGGTGATTTTTATTATTTTGATTATACAAATAATGTAATCCTTCTGTCATAACAACATCCCATTTTACTGCAGCAGATCCTCCGGACGAATTAGAAGTATATAAATATCCTTTATTGGATATATCAAATATAGTAATGTCTTCATCTGTATCCTCGTCTATACCATCTTCTTCTGTGATTTTATAATATAATTTATTATCTTGTGACGCAAATTCATATTCGCCTAGTACAACCAACAATCCTTTATCACTATATTTAAAGTCTAAACCAGTTCCTAATAAATTAGAAATATTAGTATAATCCGAATATTGAATTTTCATTACCAAAACATCATTTACAAATTCATTTTGACTTATATTTAATTTACTATTAGATGCAAAAATAAAATACAATTGTGATTGTAACAAAGTTATTACATTTATTGCATTTGTCGTACTTATACCATCATATAAGGTCAATTCGAATATATTAATCAATAATTCTGTATTAGTGCCTCTTTTTGTAAATTGAATATCTACTACAAAATTTATGTCTTGTGTTTCAAGAGGATAATGTACCATAATTGTATTTTTATTATTAATATAAACTTCTGAAATACCCGAATTTAAATTGTCAAATTGACTCATTTTATATACACATATACCTTCATGTCCGGCAATAGTTAAATTTGAACCCGACTCAATAGTTCTTAAATCATTTAAATTTGAAACCAAACCTTCATTTTTTGTATCTACGTGATATGATAAAACTTTTATATTTGGATCATGAGCATACATTTCAACTCTATAATCCGGATAATTTGTTACATTTATATAACCCATTTCACGTTGTCCATCAATTAAAAACATACTATCTGCCATTTTAATTCGAAAATCATCAGAACTCGTTGCATTCCTATCAATGACTTTAAAACCACGATCTGATTGTGTTTCTGAAAAATACATATTATTTTTATTAATGACTGACTTCAATTGTTTGAATGTAATAACCACTCCATTAACGTTAATGAATAAACTATCATAAGTTCCACTTTTATCGTCTTTCAAAAATGTCAAAATACTGCTTTCTAAATATTTTGTATCACTATTTGATTGACTATAACTAAACAATTGCATTGCATCGTTAATAGTAACACTATCTTTATTACTTAATGAATTATCATTTACAGTATTTGCAAGTTTTTTATACATGTTAAATCCATTTTTTGCAAATTCCATAAATGCCTGTTTCGAATATTTTGTTTTTAATTCTTCTTCTGTCATTTTATAATTGTCTTTTAAAATACTTGCAATGCCATCTTTTACAAATTGTTTTTTTAAATTTTCATTTCCACTGATGTTTTTGAATGTTGTACGAAAATCGAATACATCATAAATATAATCTAAAAAATCATAAATTGATATAATGTCTTCCGGATAATTGCTGAAATAACTATTCATTGGGTTAAGAAAGTTCAATAGAATTTTTGTATCACTTAACAAGTCACTTGTTTTTACAGGTTGTTCAAAAAAATTTACCATATTCTATAAAATGAATATGGAAAATATGATTTGCCATTATTTTACATCTTATCTAGTCATAAAAAGTGGGTGCGCCATTGTATCTATTAAATACTTTGGCGGGAACTCGGGAACCACCACTTCTAGTTCGTTGAAGTGCAGTTCGAACAGTATTTACCTCATTTCCATTTGTAAAGGCCATCTTCTTTTGGGATGCATTTAGTGTACCATTGGCAATATTATTGACACGTCTGTTTTTGGCAACTTGAGATGCGTGCCGATTAGTAACACCTATTAAATTATTTTTATTGGCTAGTAAAATACCAGTTTCAGTTGTTGGTTTTTTTTCATACGTTCGTGTAAATAACATACGTCCATTCGCAAAACTGTTTGCACTATCGGAAGAAATTCCCTTTAACGGCATCGCACGACGACTAGACAATATTCCATTGTTAATATTGTTGATGATAGGTGTTTCGGAAATCAATTTATTGACCATTATACTATAGTATAAGAGAATCTAATAATAATTGTTAAATTATTATTATTTCGAAAATTTATCTACGAATAGCCATAAGTGCTACATAGGATCCATTGTGATCATCACCACCATTCTTTAAATCATTATAATTGTGGTTAATTGCTTGTTGTCTCCTAAAGGTAACATAGTCAGAAGAATCATAAACATACTTGACATTAGTAGAAGATGCAGGGACTCCTGTTCCATCACAATTATCAATTTGAGATCCAAGGAAAATCTTACTTCCACACCATCCAATAGAACATTTGCTCATGGGAGTAGGTCCTCCACATTTATAGTTTTTACGAGAGAGAAAATCGCCGGCATTATTAACTGCACGGAAAGGAGTTGTAACACGTGATCTACCATTATATGTACCTTTTGCATATGCAGTATTCCATCCAGTGCGCAATATAAAACGAGTTGTTGTTTGCTGTCCGTCCTTATAATTTAATACAGTTTGCTTTGCAGAAAATCCAGGAAAGGGACCTCCTAGATTAGTTGATTTTGTTTGTGTACTTATAGTCGATACCATTATTATACTATATTATAACACTTTTATTTAAAACGCCGGAAATATAATGAAACTGTTTCTAAATATATTGCTATATTATATAGCTAATTTAGTAAAAATATGAATACAATATCTACATTTGATTCAGATTGTATACGCAAAAAAAGTAATTGGAGTAAATCCAATCCAGATTTTAAATTAGATTCGAAATCATTTGACCCAGAACTCTTTTTGAAAAATATCAAGTCCCATTCTCCCAAATTACATACTTTGTTGCAAAAAATTCAAAAATTAGACAAAGACGACATGAAAAAGGATGGACACCATTATAAGCATTTTATTTTTTGTGATGTAAAATCGTCAAACCAAGGTGCCCGTATGTTAGCATCTGCATTTATGTCAAGTGGGTATGAATTGGGATATTATGCAAATGCAAAAGGCAATCCCAAAAGAGAATTATCTGCAGAATCACCGGAAACTCCTAAATCATCTAAAAAAGAGAAAAAGGTAAGAGAAGATACTCCTAGACCTCCAAGTGCTTTGCCTAAAGAAAAAATAGTAAGAAAAAATAAATCATTGGAAAAAATCAGCGAAGGAGATGAAGAAAGTTCTAGTAAAAAAACCGGGGGTGAAAATGCAAAGAGTCGGTTTGATAAAATAGAACTATTAAGTTCATATCAATTAAACAAAACAAAAAATAATAATTTCTATCTTCTTTCTTCAGTAAATGTATTTGATCAACCAATTAACGTTTCAACTAAAAAACAAATGCTGGCAAATTATAACAAACGTCCTGAAAATGTGCATGGGCGCGAGATTCGTTTCATTGTTATGGACAGCGGGTTTAAAGAAGGAATCGATTTGTTTGATGTCAAATATGTGCATATATTTGAACCACCCGTAAATGCGGCCGATCAAAAACAGGTGATTGGTCGTGCTACGCGTACATGTGGTCAAAAAGGTCTTACTTTTCATCCTACCCAAGGATGGCCTTTACATGTTTTTATATACGATTTGTCTATTCCTGAAACAATACAAAAATCGTTCTTAGACTCCAAGAGTGCATTTGATTTATACTTAAAATCATTGAACTTGGATATGAAACTGCTAAATTTTACACATCATTTAGAGGAAACATCTATTTTTGGTTCGGTTGATTATGAATTAAACAAAGCCGTCCATGAATTCTCCATTTCTTCCCAAAGTGGCGGAGGACCAAAACGCATGCCATCGAAATTAATTATCAAAGGAACACCTATTGTGGTAAATCCGGGTTCTGATGAAACCATTGTCCTCCCTTCTGGAAAAGAAGTAAAAGGATATAGTTTGAAAAACATGAATTTTTCTACTATGCGTAAATACATCAAAGACCATTTTTCAAATGCAAAATGGGAAGATGTGAAAATGGAAAATTTATGTGATGATAGTGTTGTGTCCAAGAAAAAAGGCGGTGCCAACATTATTAAATATACACCAACACAACGTTTTATTAAGGAATATTTTAGTCCTCAATGTCCTGTAAAAGGTATGTTATTGTGGCATAGTACAGGAACTGGCAAAACATGTTCCGCCATTGCATCCGCCAGTTCTACGTTTGCAGTCCAAGACTATACTATTTTGTGGGTAACACGTACAACTTTAAAAAACGATATATGGAAAAATATGTTTGATCAAATTTGCAATGAACAAATACGTACTATGGTAGCCGATGGTGTAAAACTACCTGCCGATCACAATAAACGAATGAAATTATTATCCAATGCATGGAGTATTCGTCCCATTTCTTACAAACAATTCAGTAATTTAGTATCCAAAGAAAACAGTTACTACGATCGTTTGGTAAATAAAAATGGTTCTTTGGATCCATTACGCAAAACATTGCTCATTATTGACGAAGCTCATAAACTATACGGAGGAGGAGATTTGTCTTCTTTGGAAAGACCAGATATGAAGGCCTTACATAAATCTTTAATGGATTCTTATGCTATTTCTGGACGTGATTCGGTTCGTGTATTATTAATGACAGCAACCCCTATTACCGAAAATGCAATGGAAATGGTAAAATTGGTGAATTTGTGCAAACCGGTGGAAGAACAAATGCCAGAAGAATTTTCCGTTTTTTCGGAGTCATATTTGAAAGAAGATGGCGATTTTACAAAAGAAGGTGAAAAGAAGTTCTTGGACAATATTGCCGGACATATTAGTTATTTGAATCGTGAAAAAGATGCTAGACAGTTTTCACAACCCATTGTCGAAAAAATTATGACCCCTTTGATCGAAAATGTCCAAGATGTGGAAAAAATGGACAAACGTTACGTACGTTCTTTAACTACAAAAGACATTGACGAATTAAAACAAAAAATGGAAGAAGAAAATGAGAATATGGATGATGATTTTAAAGACTTGGAGTCTTCGCGTTTTTATGAATTAAGAGATATTTGTGATGATTATGATGGAATAGTACAAAAAGGTTGTTTAAAGGTTGCCAATCAAAATATTCGTGATTTAGTGAAAGAAGCGAAGTATCATGTCAAAGGAATCAAAGATAGAATTCAAAAATTACGTACTGAAATGAAAAATAAGAATCTGTATCGAAAAAATGTGCTGAAAAAAATGACGGATTTACACAAGAAGAATCCCGAAAAATTAAAACAATTCCAAGAAGGCGTTTATTTTGCATTAAAATATGATTGTCAAAAAACAACAAAAGACAAACATTTAGAAAAAGATGTTAATGTGGATCCAAGAATTGTTATCATTGAAAATGAATTGAACGGGTTTGACGAACGTATTCAAACTTTAGACAATGAATTGAAAAAAATGACAGAAATCCATAGAAAGAAAGTGAAAGAATTGAAAAAAATGCTGAAAAGTGGAGAGTTAAATGAACTAGAAACATTTGTAGTAAAAGATGCCATTGTATTGAACCAAGATAAATATAAAAAAGACATGAAAACCAGGAAAAAAGAAATTGCTAATGAAAAGAAAGACATTGCAAAATCAAAACAAGATATCAATAAAAGATTGACACAAAAACGACGTTCTATTAAAGACCGCATGAAAGAAGACAAAAAAGAAGAAAATGCCGAAGAAAAAGACATTCAAAAGGCGGAGAAAAAGGCGAAGAAATTATTACGAAAACAGGGAGATATTCGTGAAGAATTTAAAGATGGTTTGCTGAAAGAAATGGTAGATACTTACAAAAGAAAAACAAATGTGCAATTTAACGATATTAAGGGAGAATTATTACAAAAGGAAAAAGAAAAAAAACAGGAACAAGAAAGAAAAGAACGCGAAAAAGAAAAGAAACAAAGAGAAAAAGAAGAAAAAAAGCGAAGAAAAGAGGAGGAAAAAACGAAGAAGAATCGCGAAAAAGAAAATAGAAAAACGAGGAAAAACAGAAAATAAATATAAATTATAGTATAATGATTTGTTCTATTTGCAATCGTAAATATAACAAAGAACAATTTTTACCATTTGGTCCTTCAAAAAGACCGTTTGTGGCATGTCCAACACCTGGATGTTTTTCTTCTAGACGTGATCGATTTACATCATTATTTTTAGATAAAAATAAAGTAAAATATAATAAAACTTTACATATTGCACCTGAAGCAAATATACAAAAAATTTTGAAAAAATATTCAAATAATTATATTTGTGGTGATTTATATCCAGATCAATATAAACATTTACATTGTATTTATTTAGATGCAACTAAATTATCTTTTCCAGACAATACTTTTCAATTAGTCTATGCAAGTCATATATTAGAACATATTTTAGATGATATAAAGGCTATGCAAGAAATATATCGCGTCTTAGATAAAAAAGGTTTTTTTATTGCGTTGATTCCACAACGGTTTGTCAAAGACACATATGAAGATGATAGTATTATAGAACCTCAAGAAAGAGAAAAACATTTTGGTCAATCCGATCATGTTCGAATATATGGTTTAGATTTCACACAAAGACTAAAAAAATGTGGATTTTATGTTCAAATATATTGTCATAAATCCATTTCTACGATTGTAGATAAAATGGAACACGATAATAAGTTTGTATTAGATGATATTTATGATAAATACAATTTAAGCAAAAGTGAAATTTTATATATCTGTCGTAAATTATAACATCATTATAATCATATAATGATGTTCAATATTAAATATTAATTTAATTAATATCTATAAGTATCCGGTTTGAAAGGTCCATTGGTTGAAACATTAATGTATTCTGCTTGTTCTTTGGTTAATTCTGTTAATTTTATCCCCAATTTTTTCACATGTAATCTAGCAACATCTTCATCCAATTCTTTAGGTAAATTATATACTTTATTTTCGTAAATTCCTTTATTTTTTAATAACTCTAACTGAGCCAATACTTGATTTGTAAAAGAAAAAGACATGACAAATGATGGATGACCAGTAGCACAACCCAAATTAATTAATCTTCCCTCTGCTAATATTATAATACTATGACCATCTGGAAAGGTAAATTTATCAACTTGTGGTTTAATAGTTAATCTTTCAATTTCTTTGTCTTTGATTAGAGGAATAAATTGTATTTCGTTATCAAAATGTCCAATATTACAAACAATAGCATTGTTTTTCATTTTTCTCATATGCTCTAATCTAATAATATCTTTGTTACCAGTTGCAGTTACAAATATATCTATTTCATGAACAACATCTTCAATTCTAACAACTTCAATGCCTTGCATACTTGCTTGTAATGCACAAATAGGATCTATCTCCGATATATATACTGTGGCTCCTGCAGCTCTAAGGGATTCAACAGAACCTTTTCCAACATCACCGAAACCACAAACAAGTGCTTTTTTTCCTGCTATCATAACATCTGTAGCTCTATATATTCCATCACATAATGAATGCCTACAACCATATACATTATCAAATTTAGATTTAGTTACAGAATCATTAACATTAATTGCAGGAAATAACAATGTATTATTTTTAGCTAATTGTATTAATCTCTGAACTCCTGTAGTTGTTTCTTCAGATACACCTATAATTTTCTTTGATATGTTAGTCCATTTTTCGGAATCCTCTTTTAAAGTTCTTTGAATAATATTTAGCACACAATCAAATTCATTATTTACTAAATCAAATTCTCCAAAACTTGGCATCTTACCTGTTTCTTTATATTCCTTTTCATATTTAACACCTTCATGAATTAACATAGTAGCATCAGAACCATCATCTACTATGAGATCGGGTCCTTCATTATTTGGCCAGTTCAATGTATTATATGTACATTCCCAATACTCTTCTAATGTTTCACCTTTCCATGCAAATACTGAAGCTGTTTGTGCTTGTGCTATGGCAGCGGCAGCATGGTCTTGAGTAGAAAAAATATTACATGAACACCATCTTAGTGTTGCACCTAAGTTATGTAATGTTTCGATTAAAACAGCAGTTTGTATAGTCATGTGTAATGAACCACTTATTTTAAACCCTTCTAAAGGTTTAGATTCACCAAAACGATTACGTAGTTCCATTAGTCCAGGCATTTCAATTTCAGATAATTCAATGTCTTTTCTACCCCAATCGGCTAAAGATAGGTCGGCAATCTTAGACTCCATAATATAAATTATAATGTAGATTAAAAATTTAGTAAAATATTTAAAGTAAATATATCTTATAAAGATGAAAAATACATTGTTATTTACATCAGAATCGGTGAATGAGGGTCATCCTGATAAAATTTGTGATCAAATATCAGACTCTATTTTAGATGAATGTTTAAAACAAGATCCTGATTCTAAAGTTGCATGTGAAACTAGTACTGGTACAAATTTCGTAATAGTATTTGGAGAAATTACAACCAAAGCATCTGTAGATTATGAACAAATTGTTAGAAATACTTTACGATATATTGGATTTGATAGTGAAGATAAGGGTATTAATTGTGATACATGTGAAGTTATCATTAAATTACATTCGCAAAGTCCGGATATTGCTCAAGGTGTTCATGTTGGGAAAAAAGAAGAGGACATTGGTGCAGGAGATCAAGGTATTATGTTTGGTTACGCAAGTAATGAAACCGAAGTTTTAATGCCGCTTTCGCATGATTTAGCTACAAAATTGGGAAAACGACTTACTGAAGTTCGAAAACAAGGTATATGTCCATGGGTAAGACCCGATGGAAAAACACAAGTTACAATTGAATATGAAAAAGGGTCAAATTTAAATGGTTATATAAAACCAAAGAGAGTACATACTATTTTAATATCAACACAACATGATGATGGAATATCCAATGAAGATATTAAAAGTGATCTTATGAAATATGTAATTAAAGATGTTATACCGGAACAATATTTAGATGAAAACACAATATTCCATTTAAACCCATCGGGTAGATTTGTAATCGGAGGACCTGATGGTGATGGAGGACTAACTGGACGAAAAATTATTATTGATACATATGGAGGATGGGGTGCTCATGGTGGTGGAGCATTTTCCGGAAAAGACCCTACGAAAGTCGATCGTTCTGCAGCATATATGTGTAGATGGGTAGCTAAATCACTTGTTTCTGCAAAATTAGCAGAGCGTGTATTAATTCAAGTATCTTATGCTATTGGTGTGGCAGAACCTTTATCTATTAATATTAACACTTATGGAACTAGTAATTTAACTGATGAAGAATTATTAAAAATTATTGATAATAATTTTGATTTTCGTCCTGGAATGATTGCATCACAATTAGATTTAAAAAAATCTAGATATTTTAAGACGTCATGTTATGGTCATTTTGGAAGAAATGATCCCGATTTTACATGGGAATCTTCAAAAAAATTAATAATTTAATTTATATTTCAAGTATATATATGAAAAGTATATTTATACTTTCTGGTGTAGGGGTTATTTCGGATGATGACAACTATGATTTACTTATTAATAATACACAAAATTGGCAATTTTTTGAAGATATATTAAAAGATCAAACATTATCTGAACTTCAAAAATATTGTATAAAAACATTAGCGGTACAAATTTCGTTATATGAATTATGGAATAATTGGGGTATAAAACCTGATATAGTTGTTGGTTTCAGTTTTGGTGAAGTTTGTGCTTCTTGTATTTCTGGGTTAATCAATTTGTTCGATGCGGTTGAAATAACATTACAAATAGCAAAAGAAGTTGAAAAGGTAGAAGGATGGTTATGTCACGGTTATGATTTAAAATTAGTAGAAAATACTTTTCAATCTTCTTTAAATTTTGAAGAAGAAAATAAAATTCATAGTACAGTTTGTGGATTAAAAGACTCATTCGAAGAATTTAAAAATGCAAATCCTGATTGTAAAAAAATGCATGTTAAAAATCCATGGCATCATGAAATATATAAAAATACAAATTTAAATATTGAAATAAAAAATCAAAATAAATGTAAATCAGATTTATTTTTAACTTCAACCACGAATTTAATTAGTAAATTATCAGATGATCATTGGAAAAAATGGTTATACACAAAATCAGATATAATTAATACTATTAAAACAATAAAAGAAACATACATTAATGAAAATTTTAACATAATTGAAATTGGAGCTCATCCTGTTATGGAACAAATGACATCATTATTATCGATAAATAATTATATTTCTTCAATGAATAGATATATGAATCATTTTGAATACATAATGGAAAATAGAAAGAAAATTTTAGATAATTCATTTATTGACTTAGTGAAATCAAAATGTAAAGAATTCGATAAAAATATATTATTTGATAAATCACTTTTATTACAAGATTACAATTCTTTAAAAATAACAGATATTTCTAGTGTTCTACAAATATATTATCCTAACTTTGGACCACAAGAAATGTATAAATATGATACTATAAATAATGTTATTTCTAATTATGGTAGAAATATAAATAATAATATTGATGCAAATATTCATTTAAATAATATAAATGATGAACCTATTGTAATTGCTGGTGCAAGTTGTATTTTACCATATGATATATATGATATGAATAATCTTTGGGAAAAATTATTAAATGGATTTGATGGTATTCGCATTATTAATGAATTGGATGATTTACCTTGTGGGTTTATAGATGATTTATATTTTGATTACAATAAATTTAAAATATCTAAAAAGGAAGTTGAATCAATGGACCCACAACAAATATTAACATTAATCTTATCAGATTTACTATTTCAAGATTCAAGTGTAAAAAAAGAAGATTTATGGGGTTCAAAAACTGGTGTTTATATAGGCTCATGGAATTTGGATTATGAAGGTAATAAATCATCTGCATATTATGCAATAGGGAAAAATCCTAGTATTATTTCAGCACGAATTAATAGTCATTACAATTTACTAGGACCATCTAAGGTTGTAAATACAGCTTGTTCAGCATCACTTGAATGTTTAAATGACGCAATAAAAGATATTAAATTAGGAATTACCGATTATGCCATTGTAGGTGGAGTAAATATGTTATGGTCAAAAGATTTTACACATGCTATGAAAAAATCAAAATTTTTGGGAAAAAGTGGTCGTTGTAAAACATTTGATAACTCGGCTGATGGTTATGTAAGGTCAGAAGGTGGTGGTTTAATTTTAATTGGAAGAAAATCAAAAATAGATAAATATTATGCAGAAATAATAGGAGGTGCAACAAATCATAATGGGTATTCTCCATTACTTACTGTACCGAACAGTGAAGCACAAGCAAGAGTTATATTAGAAGCATGTAGATCTGCAAATATAGATACAAATGATATTAATTACATAGAATGTCATGGTACAGGTACTAAAATCGGAGACCCCATAGAAGTAACTGGTTTAAAAGAAATAATTAAATCAGAACGAAAAACACCATGTTATTTAGGTTCAATAAAAAGTAATATAGGACATTTAGAATCGGGTGCTGGAATTGCTGGTATCATTAAATCTATTTTAGTATTAGTAAAACAAACTATACCAAAAACTATACATATATCTGAAATAAATAAGGATTTAAATTTGCATGATGGTTTAAAAATTGTTGAAAATAATTTAAATTCAGAAATCAATATAATTGGTATTAGCAGTTTTGGATTTGGCGGATGCAATGGTCATATACTATTAAAAAAAAGTGATAATGTAAAATTAATAAACCATATTGAATATAAAAAAAATGAAGACAATTATATATTAAAACGTTCCGATAATAATATTGTAAATAATAAAAATATAGATATTAATTATGCTATGAAAAGCGAAAAAGAAAATAATGATAATTTAGAAGATACTTTTGAAGAAGATAATACTTTTGAAGAAGATAATACTTGTGACGAAAATGATTCTAATAAACTTGAATTTAATGAACTAATTAATGAAATTGGTATAGAAGATAATAATAGTCCTTTAATCAATCAAGATTTAAATTCTTTATCATTAACAGAATTAATCGTTCAAATTGAGAGTAAATATTCATATGAAATTGATATTTCAGATATATCTGATGACCAATTGTCTTGTAATGATATTTATAATAAGATTTTTAAAATAAATAATAAAAAAAAATGTACAAAAAATAATAAATTAAAACAAATTTCCAATACATCTGTTAAACCTGTAAAAACTGAACCTGTAAAAACTGAACCTGTAAAAACTGAACCTGTAAAAACGAACGAATTTAATTATTATCATTACACAAAAAAAATAAATCCTTCATTTAAAATAAAAACAACACACGTCGGATCTTTACCAAGAAATAAAGAAGATACTGCAATAACTTTAATGGAAAAACAATTAGATATCGGACTTGATATTATAAATGACGGTGAAATGAGTAGAAAATCCTATGCAGAAGAAATATTGAATTCATTAACTGGTTTCGAAAACGATCTATCAATTGGACCTCAACCCAAAGATTTGAAAGAATGTTCGGGATGTTCAAGAAGGTTTATTTCAAAAACTGGTTTAATTACTCTGAATAAAAAAGTTCAAACATTAAATCCGGCATGTACAGGAAAAATTACTTATACAAACTTATTAAATGTACAGCATAGTTTAAATGATTATTTAACTTCTCTTAAAATAAATGGCGTTAAACCCGAAGATAGTTTTTATAGTGTTCCATCACCTGGAACATTATCTATATTTTTTCATAATCAATATTATGAAAATGATGATATATATTTATCTGAATTATCAAAAAATCTGAAAATTGAATATGAAGAAATAACTAGTCGAAATATCAATTTACAAATTGATTGTCCTGATTTAGCAATGGGACGTCACACTAAATATCAACATCTTTCAAACAGAGAATTTATATCAATTGTAAAAAAAAATGTATATTATTTAAATAAAGCACTTGAAAATATTGATGCTGATAAATTAAGAATACATATATGTTGGGGTAACTATTCTGCTCCTCATAATTTTGACATTAATTTAAAAGAAATTATTTCTGAAATATTAAAAGTCAAACCAAAATATATTTTGTTAGAATCAGCAAATCATGCACACAATCATGATATCGAAATATTTAAAGAAATTGAATTTCCAAAAGATAAAATATTAGTTTTAGGATTAATTGATACATCATCGCAACACGTTGAGACACCAAATTTGATAGCAAAACGAATTGTTGAAGCAGCTGATATTGTTGGAAAAGATAATATTATGGCGGGTACCGACTGTGGTTTTGCAACAACATCTGATTCATCAGGCATTGTAAGTGAAGTTGCATGGTTAAAACTACAAAATCTTGTTAAAGGTGCTAATATAGCTACCAATATTTTATCAAATAAAGATACTTTTGAAAAGCGTCCTATTATTCGTATATTTGAATTTGCTACTCATGATTTATTAAAATCTGATTCCCATGAAAACATTGAAATTCGAAAAATACCAATTAATTTTAGTAGCAATATTTTAATTGAACATTTAAAAAATTATATTGATATTCCAATAGTTTATTTATATGATAAAGAAAACGAAAGCGTTGTTCATAGTTTCGTTAAAAAAATTGAGAACACTAGATATTATCCAAATGAAATTATTGAATTTAATGATAATACACAAACAGAAATTAGTAATATAATTGATAAATATTCAACTATTGATGATACCAAGTTAATTGTAAATAATACAACTACTATAGAAAAAACCTATGACATTGTAGTTATTGGTGCTGGAATAAATGGATTATATGTAGCAAATAAATTAATTAATAAAGGATATAAGGTATGTTTATTGGAAAAAAATAATAAAATTGGTGGTGTATGGAATACATATGCAAATTTTACCTCTCAAGTTAATTCATCAGAAGAATCATATCGATTCTTAGATGAACCAAGAAACAAAATTAATAAAGATCACACTACACCGAGAGAAATCGTAGATGATATTAATTCTATTAAAAATAAAATACAAAACAACATATTTACAAATCAAGAAGTAACACATGTTGAAAAAAATAATGGTAAGTATAAAATTATTACGAAAGAAGGTGCAGAAATAGAATCTACCGGCGTATTATTTACGATTAACGACCGTGTAGGTATTCCCCGACAAGTTAATTGGAATAAACAAGATATATTTAAAGGAGAAGTAATAAATGGGTATGGAAAAGACGTGAATAATATTGATTTTAGAAATAAAAAAGTAGTAATTGTTGGTATGGGAGCATTTGCTACTGAGAATATGAGAACAGTATTAGAAGCTGGTGCAAAAGAAGTTACTATCTTGTGTAGAAGAAAAGGTACAGTATGTCCAAAATATATAGAATATATTAATTTTATGAATAAAACAGGAGATACTGATAATTTACTTCATAATTCTGTAGTAAATACACATAATATGGTAACATGGAGAAAATTATATGAAAAATCAGGTGCAAAACAACCTGAATGTTGGCCCGATAATATTAAACATTATGGTCACACGATTAGTGTTTCGGATATATTTTTTATTGGTTATTATCTTGGAATGATTGAAATAGTTACTGATGAAATTAAAGAATTTTATGAAGAAGGAATTGTTACATATAACAATAATACTATAGATGCTGACGTAATTATAAAATGTACTGGATTTGAAAGGAACGCTTCTATGATTCCTAAATTAACATCATACAAAGAAACAAATAGTATAAATTATTTAGATGATAATTTAATGTATTTAGCAGATGCATTAATTGATAACAATGTTTTTAATTCAATTTTCGGTTCTAGTGTTATTGAAATGGTAAAATTTTTTACTGAAGTGTATATTTACTTTTTTGAAAATCCAAATGAATATAAAAATATACAAGATAAATTAGAAACAGTGAATGTGGATGATAGAAAATGGTCTGTTTATATTGCAGGAACTCAAGTCTTATTTGAAAATAACGAAAATATTCAAAATATTATTAAAAAACAATTGACAGAAAGACATCAAAATTTCGTAGATGCACATACAATTGAACAATTTAAAAGGGAAAACAAAAGAGAATGGATAGAAATAAATAAAATATTATCTAGGCATTCAAAAAATTTGACAACATTAGAATATCCTAAATGGTAAATTATCCTATATTATTGTAATTGGTAATATCAATGTTATTCATTATTAAAGTTTTTTTTAATTTATTACCTCCTATTTCATAAACATTATTAATATTATTGAAATTATTTTTTATAATATTATCCCATCTAATTGGTTTTATTAAATGTTGAACTAGATTTTCTTTAATTTGAGTTACATTAGAATAAACCATACCATCGTAATTACTCAACACTTGGTTTTTTGGATTTTTAAAATCAATAGTATTTAAATATTCTTTAAAGGGATTGATACAATTTTTCATAAATGGACTATGAAATCCACCATCCACGTCTAATAATTTATAGTAAATTCTATTTAATTTTTTAAAAAAATTTAATTGTTTATATACAAAATCAAGATCATTTCTATTTAATGAAATAACAAATCCATTATCTGATAAATAGATTGAAATATAATATTCTATGTCTTTAAAAATAATATTTACATATTTTTCACTAATACCAAGTATAGTAATCAAAATAGAATTTGTTTTAATACTACAATCATGCATTAACTCACTTCTAAATTTAATTAACTTTACACAATCATCAAACGAAATACATCCAGAACAAAATAACGATGAATATTCCCCAAGACTATATCCAATAAATAAATCTATTTTATTAAAAAAGGTTTTTTCTATTTGTTTTAATTTATCAAAGTTTGATATATTATAGATAAACGATAGTAATTGATATTTAAAACAATATTCATTGTCAAATATTTCTTTTTTTGTTAAATGCAAAATATTTGATATTTGTTCAAAATATATTTCTGAATTTTGTTCAAAATCAAATTCTTTACTTCCTTGTCCTGGAAATAAACAAATGTTCATATAACTTAAATATACAATAAATTTTTCACATTAATGTTATAAAAATAAATTTTTTCTATACAAGATCTAGTTGTTATTGTTCCATATGTATCATTTGGAAGATAGTTAGAAATATCTTTTTGAATAAAATTTTTTTTAATTGTTTTGTCAATTATATTATTATTACTTAAAATACGTATATTATTTAATTTAATTAATCCATAACCTATCATTTTTAAATACGATTCTATTTTTGTCCATATTTTAACATTATCTTCGGTATTATTTTTCATAATATCATTTCTATTACCATATTTAATTAAAATATTTTCAATATTTTTACTTTCGTATTGTATATCTATACCAATTTCTGAATTGTGCGAATAAGCAATAATAATATAATCTTTTGAATAACTTAAATTATAATGAAAATTTTTATCGTAATATGGTTTATCATATTCATTTTTCTTTATAAAAATTTCATTATAAGGAATATTATAATTTAATTTGATAACAAATTTTTGAAGTAGAATACCATATATTTTTTTTTTTCTTATTGCTCCATTAAAATGTTTTAAATAGTTTAAATCTGAATTATTCATATATTCATCAAAATTATATTCTTTTTCTGGTATTTTAAATAAAAATATTCTCATAAAAAATGTTTCGATAAAGTTTTTTTCAAAATTTATGCTTACATAAGAAAAATTAAATCATAGGGTATTCTATATGTATGATTTAATTATTGTAGGAGGCGGAATATCCGGACTCTATTTATATTACAAACTTATCAATAAAAATAAAAATATTCTTTTATTAGAAAGAAATGCATTATTTGGGGGACGTATATACCAGAAAGTAGAAAACATAAATGGAACTGAATTGTCCTTTCCTGCAGGTGCTGCACGTTTTAATAAAAATCATGTTCGTGTTATTAAATTGTTAAAAGAATTTGATTTGTTAGATTTTAGGAAAGACAAAGGATGGCCTGCATCTGTCGATTTTGTTGATTCCAAAAACAATTTTTCTTCCAAATTTCAAAATAAAAATGGTTTTGATTATATCAAAACAATCTTGAAACATGCCAAAGAGAGACAAGACAATGAATTGAAACAAAAAACATTCCAAGAATTTGCATATGAAGTATTGAAAAAAGAAGAAGTTGAGTTCTTATTGGTAGCATCTGGTTATAGTGGTCAATTGAAACATATGAATATGTATGACGCGTATTTTCTATTTAAAAACGGTATTCGAGACGACATGAAATATTTTGGTGGATATTTTCATTTACTCATAGAAGATTTAGTTAAATATTTAAAAAAACACAAAGCCCAAATGAAAACAAATATGAAAGTGGATGACATTGAACTAAATTGTGAAAATAATTATTATGAAGTGTATGCTAATGGCAAAAAATATAATGCGAAAAAATTGGCATTGTGTGTTCCACAAGATTCTTTATTGCAATTTCCCATTTTACATCCAATTAAAAAGGTATTAAAAAATACCATTCAATGCAAACCGTTATGTAGAACATATGCTCTTTTTAAAAAAGAAGATATTTGGTTCAAAGATTTAGAGAAAAAGGTAATCACGAATAATCCTTTGCGATTTGTGATTCCTATGGATAGTGAAAAAGGATTAATCATGATATCTTACACAGATGACATTTATACAAATTATTGGAAAGATAAAAATGAAAAAGAAGTGAAACGCGCCATTGTCAAATATGTAAAGGAAACATTTGGTTTAACAATAAATCCGCCAGAAAAAACGTGGGTTTTTTATTGGGACTGTGGTGTAGGATTGTGGAAAAAAGGAATAGATAGCAATACTATGTCCAAATTTATTGGCAATCCCATGCCGAACCTCTATATATGTGGTGAAAACTATAGTTTAAAACAAAGTTGGGTAGAAGGTGCATTAGAATCATGTGAAAGATGTTTAAAAGAAATCAAATTATAATTTTGACATGATACTATATAGCATGCCAAAAGGAACTTGTGCAAGTTGTTTAGATTTTGATGTAGATAAAGTAGTAAAATCAAAAGAAAAATTAAAACCTACGTGGTTACAAAAAACAGATTTTGTTCGTGAATTTATTCATTCGCAGAATTTAAAATTGCGTAGTCCAACCAAACATAATGTAATTATGAAATTAAAACTGTCTTCTGCACATGCCGGAAAAAAAATATTGTATTGGGCAGCTACCGAAAAATCAGAAAAAAATCCTCTTATTGTTGATGCAAGAAAGGCGTACCACAACTTTGAAAATAGCGGGGTTGCATTAGTTTCACCCGATGGAAATGTAACAGTAAAGATAGCATGTCCTCAATTATACAAAGCCAAAGTAGAAAACAAAGATAGTAACACAACCTTTTTTAGACATTTACACTTTGTTGTCCAAGAAAAAGATTCATGGGGGCAACAAATTTACACAAAAATTGTTATTTGTAAATATACATTGAAACAATTTTTACAACATAAAGACGATGAACTCACTATTTTAATTAACGCGTTACCAAGTGAATATTACGCAAAAGACCATATACCTAATTCTTTTAATTTGTTTCATAAAGATGTTGCCAAGATGACAACAGAAAAACTCAAAGAATGGTTTCATGATGTTGTCAAAGTGCATTATCCAAAATTATATAGTTATGTCAAAAAGAGGAAATTGGATATTTATGAATTACCAATTATTGTATATTGTGCTCACGATAAATGCAATGCTGCTGAATTAACCATTAAAGAATTAATGAAAAAGGGATTTGTAAATATAGATGAATATGATGGAGGTATGAAAGAATATAGGAAAAAATTCCCCCAAGAAAAATAAATAGAATTAATATATGGAAAATTTGGGAACTTCTCCGTCTGATAACAAATTTATTGATGAAATTACAATGAAATTATTAACAAACCAAACAAATTATGCAAAGTATTTGCATAAAACAGATGACGATAAATATGAAGAACAGCAACAATTTATTGCCGATTGTAAAGTATTTCACAAAGATATTGTTTCCATGACAAAAAGTATGTGTCAATGCAAAAATAATGCTTATGGTTCGGATGTAAATGATTCTTTTAATAATTATGCAAGAACATTAATACGATATTTAGAAGTAAAACACAAATCAGAAGAATTGCAAAAAGAGTATGAACAAAACGAAGACATGGACGATGAACTATTTCCGTCACAAATTGAAAGTGATGATGATTATGATAGTAAAAATGGAAAAAAATCGTTTCATTCTGGAACTTTAGACCTGTTTGTGCGTAAGAAATAAATATTAAAATCGCATTATATATAAATGAAAAATAAAAGGGAAACACGTAAAAAATATAGAAATAAAAATAAAACGCCTCGGACGCAAAGAAAAATGAATTGCAACCCAGTAGTGAAAAATAAAACTATATCGAAGAACACATGTTATACGAAAGATGCTTTACTACAATTGAAGGATTCATATAACAAAAACCATTCTGACAAAATTCACACTTCTAATCCAAAGAAATTATGGAATAGTTTTCGGAATAAATTAGACCATTGTTCAAATGAAGATTGTTGGTTGGATGAAATTAAAGAACCAAAATTAAAACAACAATTGGATGACATATTGTTTTCTCCTGATCGACCCAATTCATGGGATAAAAATCCTGTTTCCTGGTTATCGAATTATGATATTGGTGCAGTATTGAAACAATATGAATTGGCTCATCCTGAATTTAAATTACTTGGACCCTCCGCCATTGATTATGATGAAAAACCTTATGGTGAAGAAGGTAAATGTGTATGGAATGATCTGTGCAGATTATCATTACAAAATTTATATAATCATGGAAAACGAAAATTGGGTATTGTATTTAATTTAGATAAACACGATGAACCTGGATCTCATTGGGTATCTCTATTTGTTGATTTAGACGAAAATTTAGTATTCTACTATGACAGTGCATTAAATTCAGTACCCCATCAAGTGTCCAAGTTAAAACGAGAAATAATCAAACAGGGGAAACAAATGGATCCCACTATTCCCTTTAAATATATGCAAAATAATTATGCCCATCAAACTACGAACACAGAATGCGGTATGTATTGTTTGTTTTTTATCATTACTTTCTTAACAAAAGAATTGGAAACACAACAAAAGGAAGATTCTATGATGGGTGGAAAAAAACGCGTTTCTACAAAAGATGTTATCAAAATATTTACAAAACCAGGAATTAGTGACAGTTTAATGATAAATTATAGAAATAAATATTTTAATAAGAAATAAGTTTTTGTCATGGTAATATAAAGTATGAGAAAAACAAAAAAATATAATCAATCCAAGAAAGATAGTAAATCCAAAAAAACAATAAGAAAACGTTCTAATAATTCTAAAAAGGGTGGCACTACTCGTAGAGAAAAGATTATCGTAACTTTAGGAAGAGAACATACAAGTCCAGATATTGTAAGTGTTATTCGTGTAGAAAAAGGACCCAATTATTTCGATTCGCAATCACAAGGAGAATATTTAATGAATTTTATCTCGAATGTAAGTAAAAAGTTTGAGGAAGAATTGGCAGTTATTATAAAAGGACCTCCAAAATCAAAATTAAAAACAAAAGAATACGAGTTTATTTATGAAGAGAGTGATGTAGCATTAGAACCTGGTGCTAACACACCGATTAAATGCAAACGTAAAAGAAAAACACAGAAAAAAAAATAAAATACAAACAATATATATATAATGGCAAAAACATACAAGAAGAGATCAACCAAAAATAGATCGTCGAAAAAAAGAAGAGGAGGAGGAATATTTGACCTTTTTGTTGGTGCGCAAAGAATACGCGGTCAAAAATATGAACATTGGTTAGAACAACGTTTAGTATTGCATTTTAATGATGTGAATTTTGTAAATAAAACACGACAAATATTCGGTTTCGATAAAACCAATATTATTGGAAAAGGTCAATTTACTAAACAAATGATGATAAATGATGTATGTAGCAGAAAACCTGAAGATAAAAATTTAATTGCTCCAAGAATAAAATGTAACAATAAACAAAAAAAGGATTAAAAAATAAACATCCAATAATAATATAAATATTACTATTGAAACTTTAGAAATGAATCTTTATATTTTACCAGAAAATCAAAAAATGATATGGGATACAATAAGTAAAGTACCCCTTTTTCAAAAATTATCGAATGAAACGCATAATAGTGAGCAATGGTTTCAAAATATGATTCAATATCATCATAATAAAATACAAAATAATCATTTAAATAAGAATGAACTGCGTAATTTGAATAAAGAAACCATTCAATATATGTTGCGTGATTTAAAAAATAAATATTCATTACAACCCGCAACATCCAATAACTTATTTAACAATAATAGTACATTCCAAACAAATACAACGGAAACCCGTAGTTTTATTTTAGAGCAAAAACAAAATACCATCAATAATCAATTTCAAAATAGGCAGGAAGAATATGGTACTCTATTAAATCGTCCGAAAGTGAATGAAATTGATTTTCGTGAAAATATGCAAGAAGATAAACCAATTGAAAATATGGATGAATTAATACAAAGACAATTAAAAGAACGAGAATATGATATTCAACCAAAACAAATAGAAAAAGAGGAAAATATCGATATTGGTGCAGTAGAAATATCCGAAAAAGAACATAAATCAGTAAAGTGGCAAGATGAGCAAGTTTCCAATGAAAAAGATTCTTACACAGAATTGAAGAAAATGTTGCATGATTTCATGGAAAAAATGACAAATGAAATAAAAGACATTCGCGATCAACTCCATGAATTAAAAAATGAAAAAAAAGCAATTTTGGATGATGATAGCACAGAACGTATGAAAAATATTATGTCCAAATTACAGAACGTTGAAAAAAAAAATGAAAAAATAGGAAAGGACATAGAAGTAACGACTACTTTATAAAATTGATATTGATTGTAAATATATATAAAATTACAACCAGTAATTAAAACTATAATGTTTAAAAGTTTTCGCGTTGAATATACTTCAAAAAGTATGCCGGATGTGTGTATTGATATTGACAAGCAAAAAAAATACGGGGTAATGACTTTACAAGTCGATGATAATATAAGGGTAGGTGGTTCTCCGATTTTATTCCACATTATGTTGGATGTTTCTGGATCCATGTCTGATTATGTTTCACACAATCGAACAAAAATGCAATTGTTAAAACACACAATAACAAACATGCTATATTATTTTGCAGAAAATACAAATAACGTATATATTGAAATCAAAGGATTTGACGATAGAATCCATCATTATATTGAACCTACTTTAGTTACAAAAACCAATGTCAATGAACTATTAGATAAATTGCATTTAATGCGACCAATGAATTCAACCAATATTGGTTTAGCATTGGAAACGTTGAAACAAAACATGGAAATAAAACACGATATTGAAAAACGTCGTGTTGGTATATTACTTACTGATGGTCACCCTACAAGTGGTTGTTTAGAAATAGATGAATTAACACAAGATATTATACCAGACAAATCCTATCACTTTATTGCACTAGGTGATGAACATAATGCGCAATTAATGAATGCATTAGGACATAATAATGCAAAAACGAATAATTGGTTCATTAATGAAGTTGAACATACAGGAAATGTATATGGTGAAATTATATTTAATGAAACCAATTTAGTATTTGAAAACAATGTTATTTGCGTCGAAAATGGAACTATTTATGATTATAATAAAGGAATGTTTGTAAATCAACTCGAAATTGGAAATTTGTCAAAAGAAACAACCAAAGAATATCATATATTGGTGGATAATATTGATGAATGCGAAATCTTTATTCAAGGATTATACAGCGAAGATGGTGATTCATTTAAAATTATTGCAGGAAAATCGGTACCATTCGAAGTCATAAATGAGCAAATGTCGAACAATGTCTTATTGAAACAATTAATTGATTTAGATGATTATAATACTACATTTATTACAAAACATTATTTCCGATTGTGTGTTCAGAAAACACTGTTTGCTATTCGAAAAAGTTTAGAAAACACATTGATAACAAATATATATTCTTTCCCTATGCGTATGAAACCTCCTCTTGTGAAACAAGTAAATAAAGAATTGTATGACAATCTTCATAATTTAAAAAAAGTAATTATAGAATTTTCTGAAAAGAGGAATATAGAAAAGGACGACTTCATTGTTGGTTTAGTCAATGATTTGAACGTGGCTATTAATTCGAATGGAACCGATGATCAATACAAACATATTTCGGCACGTGAAGATACACAAGGGAAACAAACCGCCTTTAATACGGCATCACAAATGGAAGATGATCCTGATGATTTTATTCACATTGAACGTCCGAAATTAGTGCGTGATTCTACGAGCGCATATTTAACGCCATCTCGCGCAAAATTAATGAGAGATTTCAGTGCAGATGTAGATGATTGTTTCTCTCCTACCTCTCCAGCGTCTCCATAAATATATATATAATGTATATAATGGGAAAAAGTCTTTGTCAAGGAAAGCGAACATCTAAACCAAATCGTTGCAGAAAAATTAAGGGTTGCAAGGTAGCCAAAGGTACAAAACGTACTTTTTGCCGCAAAACTCACAATAAAACAAAAAAACACAGAGTAACTAAGAGACGCGGAAGAAAGAGATTGACCGAAGCCGAACGTCTTAGATCATACAATGTTCGTCGAACAAGAACATTAAGAAAATAAAAAAATAATTCTTTCTATTTAGAGAATTATTTTTTATCTTGCAACATCAAAAAAGACGAAAGCACGGCCTTATTTTTCGCTTCATTTTGCTCTAATTGTAGTTTTGCCTTGTATTCTTTTTGCATCATTTGATTACGCATGGCTTGTTCTTGTTCTTGGAGTAGTTTGTCTGCATGTTGTTTTTCCATAGGATCATAAGAATGTTGATTACGTGCTTGATTAAATTCTTCAACAGTACGATATGTTTGCATATTATGTATATCATTTTCACTCACAGCTAACACACTTTGATCACGATGGACTTTTCGTAAATCATCAAATTTCAATTTACCAAAAGGATCGCTACTAACATAACTGTTATCATCTTCTTCATATAAATGGTTGTTTGTAGCATGATCTTGATTCATTGTTTGCACACCATTGTATCGAACTAGTCCATTCGATTGTTGTTTGATCGATTGAAACTGTTCATTCATCATTTGACCTGACATTTTACCACTTGGAATATCGAAATCAGATTGTTCTTGTGTGAACCATTCATTACGTGATGGATTTTGTTGATTTCCCATATGATTGCTTTCAAATAGTTGATTAAACTGTTCTTGGAATGTTTCCGATTTCATGTCTTGAACTGTTTTTGATATTTGTTTGGATGTTCCTTTATTCATTTCCCCATAATGTGGATCATATGCTAAATTTTTACTATCTACTTGTTTATTTTGCCTATTTTGATTGTCATAAAACTGGATAATTACATCGAATGCTTTTTTATAAAAAAGAAAATATTTGGCATCCAATTTCGATTTATCAGGATGAAGCATGACAACCTTTCTTTTTGCTTTTTTTAAATCCTCTATGGTGAAATGATAGTCATGTAAATCAAATAATTCCAAAATTTCATCCAAAGAATATTCTTGAATATTTAAATTATGGGTAGGTCCAGGCATTTTTACTAAATATCCACTAGTATAATTAATAAATATAAATGATTTTTTCTGATTGTACGTTATATATCGTATAATTTAGGGAAAAAATATAATAGAATAATTAATATATGAGTGTGTCATCGCATAATCATTTAGGTGGGCCTAAAAAACGAGGAAGAAAACCCAAAAAGGTAGTTGAGAAAGAGTTATTGAACGAATATAATAGTGAAAATAAACCAACGTTGAAAGAACAGAAGAATACATATGAAAATATGCAATATTTATCTCAACGTGAAAAAGACCTTTTTGAAGAAAAATTTGCTCGTCCCAAGACAAAGAGTCAGGAAATATATGCTTCTACATTACGTTCCAAATCGAAAAAAATCATCATTGCAACTGGACCTGCAGGTACTGGTAAAACAATGTTTGCAACTGAATATGGTGTGCGAAATTTCCTTCTTGGGAAATGTGAGAAGTTGATTTTCACACGTCCATCTGTTTCTGTCGATGAAGATCTAGGGTATTTACCCGGAACATTAGAAGAAAAAATGGCTCCTTGGGTTAGACCCATTTATGATATTTTATATCAATTTATACATCCAAAGGAAGTATCCGAGTTAATTGAGGAAAAAATTATTGAAATTGCTCCTCTTGGATACATGCGTGGAAGAACATTTAAAGATTGTTGGATTGTAGCTGACGAAATGCAAAATTCAACTATTTCCCAAATGAAGATGTTACTAACACGTTTAGGAGAAAACAGTCGATTAGTAATAACGGGAGATTTAGATCAGCGTGATAACATCAAGGAAGAGAATGGTTTAGAAGATTTCTTGGACAAATTTCGCGGAAAACGATCTTCAAGTATTAGCAGTTTTGAATTTGAAAAGCAAGATATCCAACGTGAAGAAGTGGTGAAAGAAGTATTAGACATATACGGTGGAGAAACAATCCCTGTTGGTTATATTGATGAATACGAGAATGAAAATAGTATAAATAATAATAATGATGATAATAAAGACGAAGAGTAGAAAGTTTTTTGTTCATTATTTATATAATGGTTTTTACTAAAATGGGAAATTGGTTTAACAAAACTTTTGATTTAAGCAAAATATTGGAAAGTAAAATAGTATTATATTTTCTACTTTTTGTTGTAATTATCAATATGTACACCTATGCAACAGAACACGATGAAGTATATGCGGGTTTAATGATATTAATCGGTTTTTTGACCTCATTTTTTAACAAAAATATGATTATTATTTTATTTACGGCAATTGCAGTAACAAATTTAATTCGATTTGGCAATAAAGAAAGTAAGGAAGGATTTGTTGATGGTGTGAATTTGGACATGCTAACGGACCATTTAACTGATCCTCAAACAAAAATGGTTGATGAAAGTGAAATTGAAGCAAATATCAAAGATATGGAAAAAATTCAAAACGACATGAAAGAAAAGCATAAGGATTTAACAGATGATGATTTAAATAAAGACCCGACTAAACGTGACAAAAAGATCGATGATATGGTGAAAAGTGTTGGTTCGGCAAATATTATCAATGCTTTAGATAAAACAACCAATACAAAAAATTTAGAAATGTCTCGTGATAAATTAGAATTGGCTTTGAAATATGTTGATCGTATTGTCAATGAGAAGCAACAAAAAGATGTGAAAAACTTGTTTGATGTACAATTAAAATTAGTGAATCAGTTACTGAACATGTCACCTTTGATAAATGAATTCAAAGAAGTATTGCATACATTTGATAATAAAGATTAATATTACATAAAATTATGAAATATTAATATATATATTTTATAAATCAATATGGACGGAATAGATCCACCGATGAATGCCGTAGGTGCAATATTCAATGGTCTTAACGTAGGTATGAATATAGGTAATCTTATTAGCAATATAATAGGTAGAATAATGAATATAGTAAATATCGGTATGAATATTGCTGGTCGTATAATGAATGCATTGAGTATTTATTTGGAAACATTCGGTAACATTTTGTTGGGAGTTTTTATTGCGGGTTTAATTGCAATGGTTGTGGGGGTGATAACGATGGTTGCAACGGGATGGTCTGGTTTTACAACAGGTTATAAAAATCATATAACGTGTGCCGGAAATGAATTTGCGGCCGGTTGGAATAATCAAGGTTATATCATTGATACCTTATCACGTTGCGGTTGGTTTAAATTCTTGAATTTTATCAATGGAAGTTGTACTCGTTATTATATAGTTGATCTAGTTTTAGGACTTCTTTATGGTGTTTTTATAGAATTGCCACTTATTTTATTGGATGCGATATTTGGAATAAATTTAGTTCCATTAGTAAATGCATTGTGGGATTTAGTGGTTATTCCCATAGATGCGATCTTTTTTGCTCTTTCTGGATTTCATTTGGTAGAATGGCCTGAAAGTGTCATTCATAAATGTTATCGATGCGAAGGAAAATGGACATTTGATAACGGACAAAAGGTTACCATATATAAAACGTTTGGCGAATGGGCTGAATTGTTGAATTGTTCGGGAGAACAAATGATACAAGGATTAAATCATATTTTTGGAACTATATTACCTAGTGCTAGATGGGGATCATGGGCAAATAACCATAATTTATCTGGCAGTGATTGGAATCCGGGTTTCTGGGGAGGCAATTTTCCTAAGAAAAATAGTGCATCACCACCCACATATAGTAGTGCAAACTCGAATGCGGTGGGAGGTCAAAGTATAAATTTTTCTAAATAAAAATAGACTATAAGTATTGTATATTCATATTATATACAATGCCTCGCGTTTCTAATAAAAAATGTATTCCAGGATTATTTTGCATGGAAAATATGACGATGTTTTTATTGTTTGTATTGATTATTACAGTTATTTACATGTATTATACACATCTAGTGAAACCAACACTAGGAAAATCGAATATTACTAGTTTTACACAACCTGTTATCTTAATGCCTCCTCAAAACAATGATGTTGCACCAGTTACTTTAGCACCTCTCTCTAGTAGAACTCAACCTTTAGAAGATGTATATTCTCCACCTTTAAAAAAGGATGGACCAGGATTACCTATAAATATATCTACACGAGGTCCCGAAACTAGTTATACACAAGTCGGGATTTTAACCAGAGAAAACAGTCGTGAAGATTTAATTTTACCATTAATGGGACGCAAAAGTTCGACAAACAGAGAAAAATTTCAATATTATAGTATGACAAATTCTGGAGGAAATATTAATACAAAGTTACCAATTAGTGTGAAAGGAAAAAGTTGTACTTCTGACTTAGGATGTGATGAAATATTTAATGGAGATACAGTATTTGTTGAAGGTTACAAAGATACTTTCCGAGCAACTATTTATGAAAATGTTATGTATAAATATATTCCCTGGTAATAAAATGAGACAATAATACAAATGAATAATAAAAATATTACTAGAAAAAAGAAAAAAAAAGCATGGTTAGGTCTTGGTAGAGAAAAAATAAATTTAAAAGATGTATTGGAACGCTTACTTGAATTGCCCGACGAATCAATTAAAGTATATGATGTAAATGATTGGGATTATAAAAAAATGAGAGATTTAGAAGAAAGAAGAAAAAGGGCATTGGAAGGCAGGAAATCATTTAATAATAATAAATCATTAATCCAACCAGTCATACAAAATAATGTAGATGGACAAAAAGATGAGCAAAAAGATGGACAAAAAGATGGGCAAAATGATGAGCAAAAAGATGGACAAAAAGATGGACAAAAAGATGTAGATGATTCGGTAGATCCTATACCAACAGCATTTGATTTTGATTCTTCGATTAATAGTGATGACCAAACAAAAATCAAAGGAGTTATGATAGATTTAAATACTATCTTAAGGTTACCTGAATTAAATCTCTTTAGTAGTAATGCAAATAAAGAAATTATTGAAGGAAATACCGAATTTGTAACTGTTATAGAGAGAACTAAATATGGTGACGGTAGTGTAAAAGAAAGTTCTCCACAAGAAGTCATGGTTCCACCATTCATTAACATTGAAAGTAAATAAAACAATTATTTGGTAATAAATGTTTTATCAGATTCATTAATTTATGAAGAACTAATATATACAAATTATAATTATGACAACACCAGCACCATCTACAAAACCACCATCTGCAAGTTCTTCTTCTGGCCCGGGATTTAATTTAAGTAAAGCACCCGATACTACGAAATCGGTGATTGTAAATTATTCATCTCTTGGATTAACATCATTATTTAGAGATGAAACAAATAACTATATTACAGCAGATTGCACATTGTCATCATCATCAAATGTAACATATACTGATAATAATGTTACTACTGAATATAAGGCAAATAAACTATGGTTTATTTCTGATGGATCAACTACGTCGAACATAACACCTATGAATCAGATAAATGGAGTTACAACCACTGGACAATTAATTATTCGGAATATGAATACAAATGGAGATAAAACGTTATTTATTTGTTTTCCATTATTTCAAACAGTCGCTGAACAGGGACCAATAGATAATATTTTACTTGCTGTTAAAAACAAACAAAGCAATCTTGTATTCGAGTTAGAAAAACAATTGACACCTGGCACAAAATATGTAGAATATACAAGCACGAAAGGGAATAAGGCTACTGTTTTAACGTATGGTACTGCAATTGAAATTAGGTCTGAACTGATAAAAGCCTTGGAAAATAATTTAGATTTGTTTAATTTACAACCGAAAGAATATAACATTATTTCCGGACCTTTGCCTGGTGAATGGATGGAATGTGATTATGTTCCTATTGATTCAGACGAAGTGGCAACTTATAATTTACCGGTTAGTAGTCAATTAGTCCAAGATAGTTCTGCACACAATTCATTTAAGACAATGATTATGTTTATTTTATTTATTTTCATTGCCATTGCGTGTTTTACCGTGATACCCGGAGCATATGTTTTCTTCTTAGGATTTATTTTGAATTATTCGGAAATAAAAACTCCAGATGATCAGCGTAAAACAATGAATAAAGTAAATCAAATTATCCTTATTATTTTTGGCATTGCTATTATTCAATGTTTCTATATTGGTGTTTTTGCAAGTCCAGAAAAATATCCAAATTATGCACAATATTTACTTTGGGGTATTATATTAAGTGTATTTATTGGTGTTTGTTATTTAGTTATGGAATCAAAAAAATCAATGTCAAAAGATTGGCCGATTGATGACATTCAACGAAATATGTAATATAGAAGACAAAAGTAAATAAATATATCCACGTATTGTTATATATGTGGATATACTTACCAAATAAAAATTATAACGAATACTGTAATAAAACGGTGTTTCTTGAAACAATATATGGCAAAATAATTACTGGTAATTTTGCTGGAATTTATAGATCTCCATTAAACAACAAGTTAGTTACTATAAAAATAGAAACCATTTTGGATACTGATATGGGAATTTCTATATTAAGTGGTCATTCTCATCATGTAACCAATGATGTAACGAAAGAAATGTATATTGATCGCACAAGACAAACACAAGAAAATTTGTTAGTTGCTAGTCCAATAATAGTAAAACATACAAACAATGATGTCTTGTATGTTATTTCGACCTTTTTAACAACCGATTTTTTATATATTTAATTCCGACGCCACTTGATAATTCACTGGTTTAGGCAACTCCAATAGTTCGTAACAACCCTTTTCAAATTGTATGGATACGTCCCAACCTAAATTTTTTAACTTTTGATTGCTAATATAATACCGTTTGTCGTTAAAAGGACGATCTTTTATATAACTAATATGCTCGTTATAATTTTCGGTATTTTTGATGTGTTTAATCAAATATTTGGCAATATCTAATACACTGTGTTCCATATTTTCATCACAACCAATGTTGTAAATTTCTCCTATTTTTCCTTTTTCTAATATAATTTCAAATGCTCGTGCTGCATCACATGAATGTAAAAATGCACGAACACAACTGCCATCTCCTTGTATGGTAACCTTTTCATTGTTTTTCAATTGTTTAATGAATTTAGGTATCAATTTTTCAGGATATTGATTGGGACCATACACATTATTACCACGTGTTATCACAATGGGCATTTTAAATGAGTGAATGTAAGATTGAGCAATTAATTCAGCACCGGCCTTGGTTGCTGCATAAGGATTGGTAGGACATAAAATCGATTGTTCTGTTTTCATTTCTTCATCCAAGTCCAAGATGGATTCTCCATACACTTCGTCGGTGGAAACATGAATAAATTTTTCGATTTTGTTATATTTTCGGCAACATTCCAACAAAATATGTGTGCCTAAAATATTATCATTTGTATATTGCAAGGAATCTTCAAAAGAATTTTCAACATGTGATTGTGCGGCAAAATGAACCACAATATCAATTTCTCTTGTTTCTAAAATATGTTCAATAAAATCTTTGTTTGTTAAATTACCTTTAATGAAGGTATAATTGGAAGATTCTTGTATTTCATGTAAAATGTTATTTTTATCAGCACAATAATACAAAGCATCAATATTCACAATATTGTATTTGTTTTTTTTAAAAATGTAATTGATGAAATTAGAACCAATAAATCCACAACCTCCAGTTACTAACAAATTTTTCATATAAAAATAAAATATATATTTAATATTTTATTTTACTTAAAATGAAGTAGTTCCATCTATATTGGTAGAAACTGGTTTATAAGAACTTTGTAAAAATTGTACAGGATCACTGCGACCAATAGGCGCACGTTCTTGGACAACTTCTTCTTCTAATGTTACTTCTTCCTTTACTTTTACATCTACTGTACGAGGTTCTTCGGTGGGGGGAGTAGCTTCACTGACTTGTTTTTGTGCATCGGATATTTTCTCACTGCTTTCTTTGGTATGTCTAACATAATGAGGATTGTTACGTACACTAGAACTTCTTCTTAATAGTGTGTATGCCACGAAAATAAACAAAACACCTAAAACAGGATGACTATAGACAAATAGACCAATAGTTACACAAAATAATACAAGAAGTCCAAGAGGGGATTCGATATAGGGTGACAAAGCACTGGGAGTTGTAACAGGAAAAATTAAGTATAAAATAAAAATGACTAAAACAACTATTTCAGCAGGTTTGGTTGTCTTGAGTAAATTCTTAAATTTCATTATATACGTTAGTCTGATATTTTCCTAGAATCATTTAATGATAAGTACAAAATTGAAAAATGTATAAATAGAACTTGATAGAATCAATTATACTAAATGTCTTCACAATGGCGAAGGAAAATGTTATTTAAACGGTCAAAAGTTCAATCTAAACCCAAATTCGAATTATCCGAAAGTTATAAAGAAGATATTCGAAACCAATCTTATTTGGGAAAAAAAGGATACACTATACCTAAATCTTGTATCAGTAAAGAAGACCTGGAAAATTTATATGAAGAATTAAATGTGAAACCAATCATTCCTGGTATTTCATATGGTGGGGCTACAGCAAATGAAGGTTCGTTTCCTGTATATAGAGAAAATGCGAATAAAATCTATATTCCTCGATTTGTTGGAATCGAACGTTATGGACTTCCCAATAAATCCGAAATTACACAAGGTGATAATATATCTTTGGCATTTCCTAAACCTTTGCGGGACTATCAGGAGAAGATTATTGACGTTTATATGAAACATATTGACAATCCTATATGTGTTGGATCTGAACAAAAGGGAAATGGAGGCATACTCGAAGTTCCCTGTGGACGAGGAAAAACCGTGATGGCACTCAAGATCATATCCAATCTCAAAAAGAAGACGCTTATTATTGTTCATAAAGAATTCTTAATGAATCAATGGATCGAACGTATTGACGAATTCTTGCCTGGTGCAAAAATCGGAAAAATTCAAGGACCGGTATTTGATGTGGAAGGAAAAGATATTGTTATTGGTATGTTACAAACATTATATGATCGCGCATTACCTGAAAAAGCATTTGATAGTTTTGGTTTGACCATTATTGATGAGGTACATCGAATCGGTAGCGAACAGTTTTCGAAAACTTTGTTACGTGTATTAAGTCCAAATATGCTTGGTATATCCGCCACAGTAGATCGTAAAGATAAATTGACTTGTGTGTTGTATATGTTTATTGGTCCAAAAATTTATACAGAGGCGCGAAAAGACGAAGATCCAGTATGTGTTCGTTCGATTGAATATATTAGTACCGACAGTCAATTTAATGAAACGGAATATGATTTTAAAGGACAGGCCAAATATAGTACCATGATTTCAAAATTATGTGAGTTTGGTCCAAGAAGCGATTTCATTGTACGTGTTTTGCAAGATTTGATCCAAGAAAGTAGAGAAAAAGAGGAAAATGCACAAATCATGGTATTGGCACATAATCGATCATTGTTGAAATATTTCTACGAGGCAATCAATCATCGTGGGTTTTCTAGTGTGGGTTATTATGTGGGTGGAATGAAACAATGCGATTTGCAAGAAACAGAAGGAAAACAAATTGTTTTGGCCACATATGCCATGGCAGCGGAGGCATTGGATATTAAAAGTTTGTCTATATTGGTCATGGCAAGTCCGAAAACAGATATTACACAATCGGTTGGTCGTATATTGCGTGTGCGTCATGATAATCCAATTGTGGTGGATATTGTAGATCATCATGATATATTTCAAAATCAATGGAAACAACGAAAGACGTTTTATCGTAAGTGCAATTATCGGATATTATCCATAGACAGTATTCGATATAAGACAATGAGTTTAGATTGGAAAAGTGACAAAACATGGAATACCACTTTTGAACCGAAGAACGGGAAGAAATATCATAATGATGATGAATGTACAGGTGGAAATCCGTTATTGAAGAAAAAGTGTTTGATTTCTATAGCGGATTTGGATATGAGTGAAAATATGTAATATAATCATCAATAACATCTTTGAATATTTTTCATTTTTAGCAGTATTCATTTATGTCTATTATATATATATGAGTAAAATATCCCCTCCTCAATCATCTGGATCACCAGATCTAAAAAGTTATACAAATAATGAATTAAAATCAGTTCTTAGAGAAAGTAAAAAACCGGTTTCGGGTAATAAGGCAGCATTAATAAAAAGAATAAAAGATAATAATATTAATAAAGAAACAATATATGAATCGATTGCAAAAACACCTCATAATACAAGTGTTAAAAAAAAATCCACTAAACAAAATACTACTAAAAAGTCGAAAGAACCAACATTAGATGCTTTAGTAGAAGGAATTGCAGAAGAAGAAACCGATCAAATGTTGGAAGGAATAGAAGGAACTATTGAAAATGAAAAATGTTCTCCTAGTACAAGACGCAATACCGATTACAATTTTTTTGAATTAGTGTTTGGAATCTGTGCATTGGATAAGGACCACAAAATAAAAAATAAAGACGATATTAAGAATGTAAAGTTTGAAGATATAAAAGAACAACTAATTGGTTGTAATCAAGAGTGTTTTGATAGGTATATGAAAGATGGGAGAAAAGATGCAGCAACACTAAAACTTGTATTGAATCATATTAGTAATATGCGTAGAGATTTTCATCTATATGTTCCTGGTGGATTTAATGAAGTAAAATGTATATACTTAGAGGGAAAAAATTTGACAACACAAAAATTAAAGGATCTAAACAAAGGATTCGATACAAAAAAAGCAAAGGCGGATGTATATGTTGAAACAAATGACGGAACTATAGTAGGGTTTAGTCTGAAGCAAGATCAAAATTGTACTATGACAAATTATTCTACAGAAGCGATGTTATCTTCATTATTTGATAAAAAGGTTGGAGATGAATTGCAAGAAGAATTAAAACAAGCACGACTTAAAATATTAAGTGATCTTGGAATAAATGATATGATAACATATAAACAAATACGAGATGAATTGGATCCAGTAACAGGTAGAAAAAGAAAAAAGGAGGATAATAGAATTAATAAGTTGTTTTTCGACGGTTTAGAAGGTACGAATATATATTGGGAAGCATTAAAAGGTTATATCAATAAAAATGCCGAACGTATTTCAAGAGAAATAGTTGGTAATATGTTTCCAGTTGGTTTAAAATATAATTTGTATCAATTTGATGGATCTGAATATATGCAATTAAATGTTCCAACTACAATTCAAAAATTCAAGGATCATGTTCGATTTTATTTTGATCCACCGACAAAAGCAGAAATTAAAAAAGGTATGACAGAAAACAAAAGAAAGCATGCAGCAAAATTGTTTTATAAATTGGTTGTGAATGGAAGACATTATCGTATGGAAATTCGTTTTAAAAATCCTATAATAAGTTCGGCACCTCAGTTTTTTGCACATAAAGATCATGATCATACTCCTACTCCATCTCCTGAAAGTGGTAAAGCATCAAAAGGAGGAACTAGAAAAATAAGAAGACGTTAATTATATCATTTTAACAATATGACATAATTACTTTTTCATAAAATATTGAATGACCAAAAACAAAATAAACACCATTGAAAATCGACCAATAGTAAAACCGATAAAGTTTTTAATTGGAGTTAACGTAAGTGGAGCACCAACCAAAGATGCCATTGTTTCTTCAATAAATGTAGAATATCCTAACGCAAAGACCTGGACAATAGAACTGCTAAGTAAATTGGCTAAATCGTGTTCGCCTACTAACATAAATGTAAAATATTTCAAATGTTTAAAACCAAAAAACACAAGAACAGCCAACAACATAGCATAACTTGTCATGTATCCATATTCAAAATAACTTTTGTATTCACGACTCAAGTGTTTTATTTGATGAGTAGTTTCTAAATATTTCACATGTATTTTCAAAAAATAAAAAAATCCCAATAAGAGAAATAATACACTTACATAAATAATTCCATTTTGTACTTCTTTTTTCATCTATATATATATATATATTACTTACAAAATTTATTATAACTCTTTAATGTTCTTGACATGACATAATGTACGACATCTACATTCACCGCATTACCAAAATGCTTATATGCCGTTTGATCGTTTTCATGTAATATAAAGGAATCGGGGAAGGATTGCAAACGCGCACATTCACGTGGTGTAATATGACGACGTTCTTTTGCATAAATAGGGGTTTGTACAATAGCGACTAAAGTAGGGAAATATTTACTTTTTTTTACACGAATTCCGGATTGTCTAAATTGAATAAAATGGTTGAAAATACTATCATTTTCCTTTTTTGGTCCGGCTTGCCATTCCAATTTCCCGTAAATTTCACGTTTGCTTAAAGGTTCTTTGTATTTTTTCAACCACTTCTCCCAATGTGGTTTGTATTTTTCATAAATAGGTTTGTTTTTCACAATATAGTCACGTTTCCATTGAGGTAATTCGGAAAATTCCTTTTCACTATATTTTTTGTGAAATTCATTGCATAAAATTGTCGGACTCATAGATTGCCCAACATCAAAGTGATTCACCATTTCATCCCAAATTTCCAATATGTTTTCATGTTCAGGCGATATTTTGTATTTTTTGGTCTTTTCTTTGTCTGTTTCAATGATTTTACTAACATCAATTGGATAATTAGGTGGTGTCATATCCAACTCAATAGATTCTTTGTACAAATCGTTACGAATACATACGAAAATAACCCGTTCTCGTTGTTGTGGAACGCCTAATTGGTGAGGACTCAATTCAAATGTTTCCACATGATATCCAGTTTCGTCAATACGTTTCAAAATATGTTTAAATACTTCACCATTATCGATTTTCATAATGTGTTTCACATTTTCCAGAAACATAAAAGAGGGTTGTTTTTCTTCCGCAATATCTAAAATATTTTCATATAATTGACCTCGCTTGTCACCGAAACCACCCTTTTTTCCTGAATTAGAGAAACTCTGACACGGAAAACCACCCGTGAGTATATCGAAATCAGGTATTGTTTTAGGATTTACCTTTGTAATATCACCGTGTGGTTTTAGTCCATAATTTTTCTCATAAGTGAGACGGCATTGTTCATCAATGTCACTTGCAAAGACACATTCTCCTCCTAATTTATTGAGTGCTTGGTGAAATCCACCAACGCCACAAAACAAATCAATAAATTTAAATTTACCTTTTTTTGGAAGAACCAATTTTTTTTTCATATTTTTAGGACCCATTATATTGAATACATAATTTACTTTTATATGTATTCAATTTTATAAATTAACGTCTATAACGTCTATTGCGTGTTTTTAAGCGACGTGACTTACTCTTACGTCCATGTTTGCAATGTTGTTTTTGAGAAAAACCACGGGGTTTTCTACAATTGATAGAACGTTTGTATTTTCTAGACCAAGAGCGACGACGTGTTTTGCGTTTTCCGCCATATGCTGCTCCATATTGAGAAGCATTATATGTTCCTGTAGAAAGGGCAGGGACTTTGGGATCTAAATCGGGATTGCAATATGGGGGTAATACTTTATCTGATGCAGTTAATTCAGCCATTATATATATTTTCATGATATAAAAATTACAGTTGGCGAATATGAATAATTTGACCTCTTCCATGAATCTCTTTTAGTGGTACCCATTTCTTAAATTTCGGATAAAACTCACATTCTATTGCCACTTTTTTATCTAAATTTACATATTTGTCAATACGCATATCTTGAAAATCGTCTTCGTCATCACTCTCTTCTAAATAATCCAAATTTTTGTTTTCCTTAATATTGCGAAAGATCACATTCATTGTTCTGCTCGTATTGTAATTGGGAATATAAGTAATACCACAATAAACTCTTTCGGACCCTTTTCCAAAAGCATATAAATGATAAATATCATTTTGTAAATCCGCCTTTACTTCAAAGATTGTTTTCATTTTATATTGAGGTTTTGCAAAATGAAATCGCGGTAATTGAGGTGGAATAAAGAGCAAATTGTCGGGTATCATGGGAATATTTTTAGACAATGATGGCATGAGTGTTTTTGACCATGGAAAATTAACATAAGGTACAATTTTCTTATTCGAGCGATGTTGTAAATGATGAATGGAATAAGGAATACTATTTTTATATTCTTCAGGAATGACGTTGTTTTCACTCAATATTTTCCAAAATACAGGCAAACAAATCGGGAAATCGGGGTTTTCATGTAACAATGATTTATTGTTACTAAATAGGTTGTGTAGGAAATTAAATTTTTCTTCAAAAGGTTGTTTGTATGTTGGAATTCCTTGATAATATAACAAATCCTCTACTACAAAAATAGTCCGTGTTTCTGGAATTTCACATAAAGAACCATATAATAATGTTCCTAGTGCTAAATTATGCGGAATATTTACATTAGACAGGATTTTTGCATTGGTTATTTTTTTGCTTTTTCCAAATTCGAGTAATATGCATGCATCTTTGTTTTTATAAAAAGTATACCAAATAAAGGATTTTTTTCCATAAGGAATGGCTAAAGTAATATCATAATAATCGGAAACTTTCTTATGTGAAATTGTTTCATAGGAAAGTTCAAAAGAGGGGAGACGTGTTACTAAATCATTGGTTTGATTAAAGTTCAAATGGGATTGGTTCAAATAGGTTTGGTCCATTGCAATAATGTATATGTACATATGTATTTAAGTTGTTTTCAAAAATATATTTTGTGACGATCAATGCATTTCGTCTGTAATCAATGAATTTAATTCATCATTCATTGCAATTAAATCCGCATTGGTTAATTTCATTTCGTTGGGTTCTTGGACAATTGCATTATTTGTTTGTTGTTTTTGTTTGTTTTCGTGCATTTCATCCATCAGATGTTGATATTTCTTAATTTGATAACCCACAATATCTTTTGTTTTTTTGGTCGTATAAGTATCTCTTAAATAGTGAATTAATTGATCCACTAAATATATTATAGAAAAACAAACCAATATAGTTAATAATATGGAATACATATATAAGAAAATAAGAATTCTATTTTCTTATATGAACTTATCTCTTTCCGTGATTTTTACGTCTAGTTCTTCTTTGTTTCTTTTTTTTGTGTTTGGTTCCACCAGTGGGTGTTTGAGAATCTGTTCTTTTTAATTCAATGGGGGAAATATCTGATTCAAAATCAGGACTTTTATTTTCAGTTGCACTGGTTTCTGGAGTGCTATTTAAATCAATTGTGGATAATGATTCATCACTGAATCCTTGATTGTTTTCGTTACCTTCAGGTAAATTTTCATCACCCAAAGGAGAAATGTCCATATTACTTGAATCACTTAGTTTTAAAGAACTTTCATCATTAAAAGAACTTTCATCATTAGGAGAAATGTCCATATTACTTGAATCACTTAGTTTTAAAGAACTTTCATCATTAAAAGAACTTCCATCGTTAGGAGAAATGTCCATATTGTCGTTACTACCTGAATCACTTAGGTTTTCACCAAAAGAATCAGTGGATTGTTGTGTTCCTTGTTTTAATGTTTTGTTTTCATCTTCTAATTTATCAATTAATTTATCTTTTAATTCAGTATTTTCTTGTTTTAATATTTCAATTTGTTTCTTTAATTCTTCACAATCATCAGATTGTTCTACTTCAGAAAATGGTTCAGATTTATCTTCATCTTTGGACTCATCACCAGACTCTCCACTAGGTTGTGTTACAGCGTTTAGTCCTTCGTTAAAAACACTTTTTGCGGAATCGCCTACTAAAGTACCAACTTTACCTACCGTATCAGCTATGTTACTTGAATTTTCTTCAGAATCAACATCCATTGCAGAATCGTCTTTTTCAGTGCTATCGACATCCATTGCTGAATCGTCTTTTTTAGTGCTATCGACATCCATTGCTGAATCGTTCTTTTGTGTGCTATCGACATCCATTGCTGATTCGTTATTTTCACTGCTATCAAGATCCATTGCTGAATCGTCTAGAGGAGTACCATCTTCTTTTCCTGTTAAAAAATTTTTAACTCCTCCCCAAAAATCTCCACCATGTTGTTTGGGTAATTTGTATAATTTTTTCTGTGAAATACGTTTTCCTTTTTTTGGTTTATAAATAGTTTTTCTCTTGGACATTGGCATTTTAAAGTATATATTATCAAAACAAATTAATAAACATTCTAAATATATTTAAATACATCTCCTAAATACAAGTAATGGTTCAAATATTGCTTGTAGAAAAATCGGGAACGATCAAAGAGATCAATGTAAAACAATTTGATGAATTATATTTAAGTAAAAAAGCTGGTTTCAAATCAGAGAAAGGATTTTCACAAATAAATGGATGGTCTATGAATAAATTTCATGTATTTTTATATGGTAAAACGGAAGGAAGAGCGGGTCAAGAAAATAAATATGATTTTCCGCCACCATCAGATAATACATTGTTTTTCGGAGGATGTTTATTAATTGCTAAAAATGCTAAAAATGAGCACATTGATTTAGATGAAAAGTCATGGAAAATCATTTATGAAAAATTATTTGGCGGATTTGAAGATTTGGGTGAGGAAGATAGTGAAGAAGATGAGGAGGACGAGGATGATGATTTGTCTCAGACAAAACAAGGATATGCAAAAGATGGGTTTGTTGTGGATGACAATGAGGATGAAAATGACGACGAAGATGAGGACGAAGATGAAGTCGATGAAGACGAAGACGAAGACGAAGACGAAGATGAAGACGATGATGACGAAGAAATCGAACGTCCTGCACCAAAAAAAAGAGTGCAACCTAAAAGAAATGCAAAAAAGGCACCTGTACAAAACGTGTTTTTAACCATGCAACAAGAGGAAGAATATATGAACTGTGAAAGTGAATTAAGTGAAGAGGAATATGTTTAATTACAAAATTGATTTAAACTAAACTTATGTATATTCATTATAAACCTGTTTATAATGAGTAAAATAACTAATTCATCTACGTTTCGTGATAATATTCGAACTAAAATTAATCCTTTATTGGGTTTGGAAATTGCCGATGCAACCAATTTGGAAATAGGAATATTCAATTATACAATCAAAGAGGCGTCGCGAAGAAAAATTGTTAAAAAATGGGAAAACCCGCATTTTGTATCGATTTACATTGACCGATTACGTTCTATTTATATGAATTTAAAAAACGAAAACTTAAAAGGACTTCTACGTAATGGTGAAATTGAACCGAAACAATTAGCATTTATGACACACCAAGAATTTAAACCGGAACGTTGGCGCGAATTAATCGAAAAGAAAATGAAGCGTGATGCTTCAAAATACAATACTAATATTCAGGCATCTACCGACATGTATACGTGCCGAAAATGTAAATCCAACCGTTGTACTCACTATGAAATGCAAACGCGTAGTGCCGATGAACCATCGACCATATTTGTAACATGTTTGGATTGTGGAAAACACTGGCGTTCATAAAAAATCTAGTGTTATATTATAATGGGTTGCTTAGATTGCAAAAGTTGTTCTCAAAAACCAAAAACTCACGATAAATGGCGTTATACATTATACACCACTGTCATTTTTCTTATTGTAGTAAGTCCATATACTTATCAACTAACAAATAAGTTATTTAGCAAATTGTTAGGTCCTGTTGCATCTGCTGCTGGTTGTCCTACTACTGTTGGCATCATTTTACATGCAGTTGTTTTCACTTTGATTCTTCGTTATATTATGGATATTAATATTTAGTTTTTTAAAAAAAACGAATAAAATTGAAGGACTCTTTTCAAACAAAGATATTATTAATAAATATACATCATGAAATATACGTTTGTCTTGCATACGACGATTAATAATAGTATCACTATTTGTGTAAATAGTGATATTACAACAAAAGAATTGCATGAATTGTTCTTACGCCAACTCGAAATAAATACTGTATTTAAAAAAAAGGAAATTTTGGATATATTTGCTCAAGATAATTTTAGTAATAATGTTTTATCTTTTCCGAAAACAGACGATATCCTTAAAAATTATATAGAGAATTATAGAGACTATTACCCGTTATCGGGAGTTGTAAAAAACAAATATAATCTATATGTAATTGATATTATGTATAATGAACACATTAGTCGCAACTTTTGTATCAATCCACGGAGTAAAATCATCAAAACAAATTATATGGATGATTTTCTATATTCGGTAAAAGATTGTTTTCATTTGAAATTGAAACAATCTTAGAGAATTTGGAGATTTCAATCCATCTTTATTTGTTTAAATATATGAATTGTTTATATGAAATATAAACCATATCATTGTTTCCAATGCGGAATAAGAAAAAAATACGATGAATTAATGACCGATTTTGTAGATTTTTCACGATTATTATGTCATGATTGTTACTATTCACGCGAATGTTCGAATTGTACAAGAGATTATCCAATCGATTATTTAGTCCAAGACAGTTTTTTACCGCAACTTTTATGTAAAGATTGCTATCATTACGAAATAATGATGTGCGAGCGTTGTGAAAAAATGTTTTATGAATACAATATGTTTGAACAAAAAAAAAGCGAATGGTTTTGTGACAAATGCGATCATTATGAAAGAATTTCCAAGAAACAAAATTGAAAAGAATTGGACGAAACAAAAGACGCAAAACAAAGTTAATTACTATAATGGAAATACACACAAACAATGATGCACGGTTTTTATCCATTGCCGTGGAAGAAGCTCACAAATCGATTTTGCGTGCAAAACTTGGATGTGTTGCAGTGGTATCCGGAAAAATAGTTGCAAGAGGATATAATAATTATCAAACTCATTCTAAAGATGGACTAATCAAAAAAGTTTGTTCTTGTCATGCGGAAATAGCGGTACTTAGAAAGTGTCTTCGGCAGAATATTAATGGAAAAATTAATTTATATATTATTCGTGTGACACACGATGGAGATTTTGCCTGTTCGGCACCATGTATGCAATGTACAGAAGTCATGAGAGATTTTAACATCAAAAACATTACCTATATTGCAGAAAATGGAACTACTATTAAAACAAAATTTAAGGAATACAATACAACGTATAAGTCTAGTGGCGAAATCGCAATATTACGCAATCGCGTGAAATGCATTTAAAAGTTTTCCGATGGATTTGATACCAAATTGTAATTTGTTAATTTATGTTGTAATGCATCATAATTTAATATGATTTTATAAAATCCCATGGGAAACAAAAAATGCCACACAACATGTCCATATTGGGTACTTTCTGTACAATGCAATTCGGAAATAATCCAAGAAAGTCCCCCAATGAATGATATAAATAAGTAGCGTTTATAAGGTAATTTGTTTTCCAATGCCACTTTTCGAATTAAATAAATCGATGGAATCAAATAAATACCAAACAAATCGGGAAAATATTGGTCATACTTGATAATCGTATTCACTATTAAAAACAAATACATATACAACATATTAAAAAATTGGAATGTCCGCTTGTTTTTTTTATTTCGATAGGCGAGTCCGATTAATCCATTTAATCCATAATAGTTTGCCAATATCATGGAAATTTCATCTGCTTGTTTTCCTGCCCAATCTAAATAATAATGATAGTGAAAACTAGCAAATCCATTAAAAGTAAGAGCATAAGCTATATTCACATAAGGTTGTTGTTTTGGAAATCCAAGAACAAATGGAAAAACACTAATGGCAAGTGATGTATAAGCATTGTATAATTCAGGAGGTTGATTGTTTTGTAATCGAGATTCACAGAAATTATGTTCGAATTTTGTAATTTCGGTAGTATTTACATTTGCATAACTGAATGCAAATAATGCTGCACATAAAATTGTTTGAAAAATCATTTATATATGTTTATACATTTTTTTAAATTGTTATCAATAGTTATAAATATATATTTCTCATCAAAGGGTTTAAATTTATGAATAATAATATTAGCATAAAATATTAATGTCTGAAGAAGCAAATAAACAACCCGTTTTTACGGAAGAGTTTCGCAGTTCAATTATTGATTTTACCACAGATTTAAGTGCCACTTTTCCTGAATATACCCATTTATGGAAAAAATGGGCATCCAAAGATTGTCCAAATGAAGAATTGCAAAGTTTATTTGAAAAATGTTTAGCAATTTATCCTGAACGCTTCTTTGATATTTTAAATCAAAATGTAAGCATTTTTTCTGAAGAAAGTAGTGTAAATACCTTTTTCTTACCAGGTGTCGATTTTAAACTATTGTTTCACAGTGAAGGCGTCAGTGACCAAACACGGGAATCTATTTGGAAATATTTACAAGTCGTTTTGTTAGTTGTTGTGAAATCATTGCAAGACAAACTGGATTTTGGAAAAGCTATGAATATGTTTGATGAAATGAATGTGGATGATTTACAAAACCAATTACAAGAAGTCATTGGAAATATTACCAAGTTTTTTGAAAAAGCGGAAGAAAATACTGAAGGTGAAGGACAAGAAGGTGAATGTCCAGAAGATGAAGAATCAAGTGAAAAACCAAAGACCAAGATTCCTAAATTGGATGACTTGCAACAACATTTACAAGGATTATTTGATGGAAAAATCGGTAAATTGGCAAAGGAATTAGCCGAAGATATGGGAAATGACTTAACCAAAGAATTGGGAGAGGAAATGGAAGGTGCAACTTCTACAAAAGACGTATTATCCAAATTAATGCAAAATCCAGGAAGAATGGGAAATATTGTCAATAGTGTAAAAGAGAAATTAACAAGTAAGATGGAATCGGGTGAAATATCAAAAGACGATTTAATGAAAGAGGCAAGCGAAATGATGGGAAAAATGAAGGGTTTAGGTGAAGGACTTGGGGGATTGGAAGGACTTGGAGGACTTGGAGGATTAGGTGGAATGGAAGGTATGGGTAATTTAGGTAATTTGTTTAATAGTTTTACACAGAACATGAATGTACCCAAGGGGGCACGCATGGATACCAATAAAATGGCACAAATGGAAAAGTCTGCATCTTTGAAGGAGCGTTTGAAAGCACGTGCATTGGCCAAAAAACAAGAAGAAGTGGTAAAACAATTGGAAGAACAAGCGGTTCGTATTCAACGTGAAAAGGAATATGAAAAGTTTATGGCAGAGAACCCGAATTTTTTGGAGGATGCCGTCTTTAGTTTAGAAGATAAGCAAGAAAAATCTTCTGTTCGTGATCCCAATAAATTAAGTGCCGGTCAAAAGAAACGTGCGAAGAAAAAGGCAAAAAAACAACAGGAAAAAGAAAAATCGAGTGAAGCAACACCATAAATATCATAATAATATATATATTATTATGAACGGGTTATCATTACTTAATCCCAATGATATGAAAAATAACAGAGACAATGAAAAAGGTCAAAATCTATTAGGATTAACTATCAAATCCAACTGTAATAATGAACTCGACTATATACCCATACCTCCAGCATGTAATAAAGAAAAGGAAGATTGTAAACCAATTGAATGCAATCCTTTAGGGTTAAATGAAATTAATAAGATACAAGAACCAAAATTACTTGGTGAAGGTGGAATGAATAAAGTATATGATATAACTTATAACAAGGATCTACCACTTGCTCTTAGATTGACAACAGATCCTGATATAAAGAAAAAAGAATCGGTTGGTTTATTATATCAAACAAAATTATCCAAATCAATAGAAGAAGGTGGGTACGGATGTCCATATATTGCCAAAGTATATGACTTTGGAGATTATACAGGCAATTTCAAAAATCATGAAAAAGGTGTTTATGGTATATTAGAAAAATTACCCATGGATTTATTTTATAGGGCAACAGAGGTTCCTGGAAATGTATTTACAGAAGATGATATTAAATCAATGACAAAACAAATGTTGGAGGCATTATCTTGCATGCATAGGAACAACATATATCATTTTGATATAAAACCGGAAAATATTATGATGTGCGATGAAGGAAACAAAAATATTAAATTGATTGATTTTGGTTTATGTTATACATACGATGAACATTCGGAAATGCCAGTAACTGCAAGAGGTTCTCCAAGTTATTATTCACCTGGGTTTAATTTTCGATATCATAACAAATATCATAACAAAATAGATAGAAGACCTTACCCAATAGATGATTTATGGGCATTGGCAGTAACTATATGTTTAATAACAGGAATAAATATTGTGCAAGATTCTGATATAACAATACCAATTAAAAATAATAAGAATGAAATAGTTGAAGAGTCTAAAAATAATGTCAAGTCATCATACATTTTAAAATTTAGTGAATATTTCTATAACCAATCAGTTAAAGATGGTTATATTGAAGTTGGAAATGTAAAATATTCCAAAGAGTGTATTCAATTTTTAAGAAGAATTTTTGATACAGTTGATAGTAAAACTAACAAACCAACCGAAACATTTACAACATTAACTGCTCATGAATTATTAAAAGATCCATGGTTTCAAGAAACAAAGGGTGGAAAATCAAAAAGAAAGAGAAGACATAAAAGAAAAACAAAAAGAAAATCACAGAAATTTAGAGGAAAACATAATAAAAAACAAGTTCGAAAAAAATAAATAATTTACTTTAAAATATATCATTATTAATTATATAATTAATAATGGCAGATACAGAATTCATAAAAACAGTTGCAGCTGGTGGTGGTACAGTTACAATATCTATTTCAGGAACATTATCTGATAGTAGTTACACAGGAAGTATATCAAAGTCAGATATAGAAATTGTAAATATTGGAACTGCTGTCACCAGTATTGATGACGAAGCATTTAAAGATTGTAACAATATTGTTACCGTGTCTATACCTAATAATATTGAGAGTATTGGTACTAGTGCATTTCAAGGTTGCGCAAAATTAACGTCAGTAATTTTACCTAATAATGATAAATTTACGGCTCTTAGTGAAAGTGTATTTAAAGGTTGCACATCATTACAGCATGTGACTTTTCCTTCCAATCCTAATTTTACAAATATTGGTAAAACCGCTTTTGGTGGATGTAATAATGCAGGTTTTACAACAATAACCATTCCTGATAGTGTCACATTTCTTGGTGCTCCTGGTAGTGGTATTCAAGATGCGTTTCAAGATTGCACATCATTAACAAATGTTAATATGATAAGTAGTGTTAATGGGTTAGGTTTATCTGCTGGTCCTAATAAGACAGTTGGAGGAAAATCTGGTATAACTGTTGGATTTGGACAGACAGAATTTACAAAAACAGATGGTACAACTTCACTTGTTAATGTGATTGGAGCATTAGGTTCAGGTGATTATCCAGGTGGATTTACTGCCAGCACTGTAAAAAGGATAAAGATTGGAGATAGGGTAACAAGTATTAGTGATCAAGCATTTGAAGATTGCGTTAATATGGATTCAATTGCTTTACCAACACCAATTGGTATTGATTCTTTCACAAGTATTGGTAATCAAGCATTTAAAAATTGTAGTTTATTAAAATCATTAACTATGGTTGATGGAGTAACAAGTATTGGAACTAATACATTTGTTGGTAGTGGATTAGTAACTATTAACGCGAGGAGTACCAATAAGTTAAGTTTAACCGCTGGTGCGAATCAAACAATTGGAGGAAAAACTGGAGTAAATGTATTTATTAATAATGCCCCAATATTTACAAGTACAGCACCAACAAGTGTATCAGAAGGAATTGAATATACTTACACAGTAACCACATCAGATGATGATGGAGACACTGTAACAGTGACCGCAACAACAATACCAAGTTGGTTGTCTTTCAATACAGCAACAAATGTATTATCAGGAACACCATCAAATAGTGATATAGGAAATCATAGTATAGTATTAACAGCAAGAGATAGTAATCAAGCAACAGAAACAGCAACACAATCATTTACAATTGTGGTAAATCCAAATCAACCTCCATCATTTACAAGTACCCCCGTAACAAGTGTATCAGAAGGAGTTGAATATACTTACACGGTAACCACATCCGATCTAAATCCAGGAGATATTGTAACAGTAATAGCAACAATAAAACCAAGTTGGTTATCATTTACTAACAATGTTTTATCAGGAACACCATCAAATAGTAATGTAGGAAATCATAGTATAGTATTAACAGCAACAGATATTAATTCTGCATCAGCAACACAATCATTTACAATTGTGGTAGATCCAAATCAACCTCCTTCCTTTACAAGTACCCCGGTAACAAGTGTGCCAGTAAGAGAACCATATATTTACGGAGTAACCATAACAGATCCAAATCCAGGAGATATTGTAACAGTAACAGCAACAAAAAAACCAAATTGGTTGTCTTTTAATCAAACAACAAATATATTATCAGGAACACCCATGTTTGATGATATTGATAGTCATGAAATAGTATTAACGGCAACAGATATTAATTCAGTAACAGCAACACAAACATTTACTATAGAGGTTACTGATGATTCAAATCTTGTTAGTAATACACCTATAATACATGTCTTAAATAATTCTATTACTTCTGCAAAAAATGGTAGTCCTTTAAAGGATATTACAAGTAATAATAATATGTTTTTTGCAATGAGTCGTTCTAAATATGTTCGCACAAAATACAATCTAAAAGTAAATGAAAATGAAAATACTATAAAGAAACAAAAACAGTGGTACGGAAATAATAATAATTCCCAAACAGCAAAAACAAACTACGTTAATAGACGCGTTAATAATCCGCAAAGTGTATTTAATATAGAAGGAAAACCAATGTCTAACACAAATAATTATGAAAGAAATTATGTAGAAAGATCAATCCAAAGAACACGAGCTGGAGGAGCAAGAGTGCCATTAAAAGTAACAAATAAAAATATATCATAAAGAATTAAATACTTAAAATATTATCAATTGTAGGTTACAATTGTTTTCTTAATAGATGTTGATGAAAGTGAAACAAAATCGTTTCGATAAAAGCAGTCGTGCAACATCCAATATATCTTTTTCTCTATATATTGTGCGATCCAATTTTCATTATACATATATTTGATTATATGATAAAAATAACCATATTGTTTTCGAAGTATAGCCTGGCAATCTACTTTCACTGGAATCGTAAATTTCAAATCCCATCCAAAAATTTCGCGAGGCGTTATTTCCATATGTAAAAATGGAAATTCTTCCATCGATGGAATAACATTACAATCGCTTTCTCGCTCAATAATCGTTGCAAGATGAATTTTCATCATATTTTTTACTATATCCACAAATCCATCACATGCACATAAATGTATAAATATAGACATTTCTTTCATTTCTCTTACCATATTCTAGTTATATAGATGTTCATAAATTAAAAAACACAGATTTATTCATGAACACTCAGATAGTGGTAAGAAATTAATTAATCAAACCAATATAAATAAAAAATCGTGTTTTATTTATATGCATCTCCTCGGAGACAAATATTATATTGTCCGCATAGGTGATTTTGCTTCCGATGGAAACAAGAAAATCCTTTATTCTTTATTTTCGTTTGGACTTTGTTTGACCGATTATTTATATAATGATTCAGGCGATTGTTTTTCTATTATGATGGGTTCAACAATGGTTTGGACAATCATTGAATTTTTTTTATATGTAACAAATACGCGAAAAATGAAGTCTATGTACATAACACGTTTTGATGGAAAAAAAAGAAAAATACCCAAATCATTAGCATTATTATTACAAGGTTCCCAAGAAGGAGGTGTAGTCACAACCATAGGGTTGTATTTTGGCGATCGTTTATACCAACCCAAATATTTTCTGCTTTTTCACATTTTTATTTTGTATATTGTGATTAATATGACCATGAAGCAAACATATGATGGAAAAATAGGTTCAAAACGTCAAATTAATACAAATAGTTCTTTATCCATTATGGGAACAATTACATTATATAATGTAAAAACAATTATGGACAATCCTTCCCATTACCAACGACAATGCAATATGTTTTTAACAATGATGTATATTTCATCGATTTGGACAATAATTGCTTATTATAAAGGATTTCGTAAAGTCGAAGTACATGAGAAGGAAGATGACCATTACAATGTAATACAAAACAATATGTTACATGCTTTTTTTATATTGGGTTATGATGTTTTGTTTGAAATAGGTATAGCTTATGTAACGTTTTATAATTGGTTTATTTTATAAAAAACATTAATTTGATAAATAACTATTTGTAATACTTATTTATAGAACATGTTTAGAATATCCAAATATATAAACATCCCCATCTTTATTTTTTGTTTTGCGATTGGATTGTTGTATATATATATTACTGCGGAAGATAGTCGCATTATTAACATTTATCCCACACCGGAAAATGAAGAATTAATGCTTTACAAGGACAAGGCAAATCAATGTTTTGTATTTGAACACAAAGAGGTACAATGTCCAACAAATCCAATGGGTATTTCGCAAATACCCATTCAAGGATAATTCTATGGTGTGTAATTATGTTATAAATATATATAATGAATTTCAAACGATTATTAAATTCATCTTTAGGAAAAATAATTATATCAATCATGTTGGGATTAGGTTTAGCTACTTTATTTCGCAAAGTATGCAAAGATAAAAATTGTATAACATTTAAGGGTCCTATTTTAGGTGAAATTGATGGAAAAATATACAAACACGGAGAAAAATGTTTTTCTTATCAAGCTATTTCCACTCCATGTGATAAAAACAAACAAATTGTGGAAATAGAATAATTGCGATTATAATATTATGTTTAAATGTGTAATATTATATAGTTTTTATGTCCCAATCTACTACAAGTATTGCACAATTGCCTCAGAATAATGGACAGTCTCAACCAGTCACTCAATCTATGCAAACAAACCAAATGATTTACGAACCCGAACAAAGAGCACCCGTATCTACACAACAAATTTCCAATGAATTTTACGGAAATGTTTCAGGACAAGCACAATATCCTCAAGGGCAGGGTCAAGGTATGCCGGGTGACGATCAATTGAATTATCAACCCATGAATATTCACCCAAATCCTTATGGATCTCAACAAAGTGGTCCCGATGGACCTCCTTTACCCGAGGCATCTCCTCAAAGAAATCAACAAAAATATACAGTGGAAAATATACCTCAACAAACGTTGCCTTCACGTGATATACCCATTAACACATTAGATTATCAACAAGATCATGAAATACAACCCAATCATGTACCAAGTGTAAAATTGACATCTGATTATATTCGCGATTATGAAAGAGCAAACGAAGAGGAATTAAAATTGCACAGACAACAAAAATACAGACAAGAAACGGCACATGACACGATAAGTGATCTGCAAGTTCCTATATTAATCACAGTATTGTATTTTATTTTTCAAATGCCAATTGTAACTACGATGATGCGAAAATACTTGTCTTTTATCAATTTATACGGAGAAGATGGGAATTTTAATATTTCGGGATTATTATTCAAAAGTTTGTTGTTTGGAAGTTTATATTATTCTATGCAAACGGTTGCAACCAAAATAAGTTCTATTTAGTTCGTTTATAGAGTAGATAATTCATATCTTTCAACATTTCAAAACCATTTTCGATATTTCTATCAATTTCATATGTGTCGGTTTCATTCATAGAAAGTTTATAATGAACACGAATATTGTTCATCATATAATTACTTAATTTTCGAGCATTGTATTTTTTCAAATTTTTGAAACTAATATTGTCATGAAAATCAATATACTTATCGTTCCAATTTCCATAAACATATCCAAGTTCTCTGCATAATCTTAACTTATGCTTATAAAGTGTCAATATCGTTTTTCGGTTGTTCATGTTCATAATTATTTGTAATTACATAAATATATTTGTTTCAATTTTATAAAATTGAAATAAAAGTGCATAAATGTATATATGTAAAAAAATGGATCCCATATTTGAAAACGTAAAAACAGTGGAAGAAGGAACTTCTACATCTTCTGTAAGTATTGTATTAAAATTTCCGTATTCTGTATGTGAATTTAGAGGTGGTTATAGTATTATCGGAAATACAGTATTAAAAAAAAATATTGAATTATCATATAATGAAGCATTAAACAGTCAATTTTTGAAACCCATGTTAGAAGACTTTCCTGAAAATGTCACATATTGTGAAATAACCATTCCCAAAAATTTGTATATAGGTATTCGTTTAATTGACATCAATTGTTTATATGAATTATGGACAGGTAGAATGACAATAACACATGCAACGATACATGATGATGTTTATCATTTGAAAGATGTATGTAGATTAGCCGATGCACTATTAATATCAAAAGAGTTGCCTTTTGTGAAAAAATTGTATGAAAAATATACATATGCTGATATGTATATGAAAGAATCTTAATTAAATAAATGTACAAATAAAACGAGATAAGTCATTGCATATTCGCATTTTCTTAAAGATGAAGAGAATGAAATATCCATGTTGTAATGGGTCACTATATTGACTTTTAAATTTGTCAAATGTATTCATTGTAAGTTGTAAATATTTTTTTTCTTGTATTGTATGAGTATCTTGTTGTATGATATCTTTACATTGTTCATACAGAAACTCACCACGTTTTAAGGTAATATTTACAAAATGTTGCGGTGCTTTATGAAAAGAGAATATAGTATAGTAATTCCGCATGATGTATAAATACATCGCACGCGTGTATTTCGCATTTATCATTTGCGTTTCATATGTTTGTTGATTGTTTATGTCATTTGATTTCATAACGAAGTCATTGGTGTCTTTATAAACTATAGACACTCTTTTCTTAGAGTATTTTTTTTGTGTCTTTTTCATTTTTTTGTTGTTGTCATCTATTTTTTTGAACAATATCTTTGTCCAAGAATAACCACTATTTCGCGTTAATTTCATTTCTGTCATTTCTACTTAACTTCCTTTTTTATATTCTATTAGAATGAAAAAAAGAGTTCAATTTTATGAAAAAGGTTTCAACAAAAGACTTTTGAGACTTGTAGATTTTTTTTTCTCTGTTTTTGTCTTTGTTTTTGATGTTTTTGATGTTTTTTCCTTGTTGTTTGTTTTCTTGGACTTGGGGTTTTCAGATGGCACATATTTCAAAAAATACTTCTGGAACTCTTTTGAATTTCGGTCTTTCTTCAATTCTAAAAACTTGGATGTTTTTTTTGCACGAATATTTTCCATCGTTTCTTGTTTTCCAATACATTTGGGTCCGAAACGTTTTAATAATCCTCTTTGAGCCAATCGAGTTTTTTGTTCGATATCAAATAAATATTTGGTCATACACAAAATACGGTCCAAGAAATAATAGTTTGTTTCAACATAAGTAAATGCCAAATAAAAACTCATTATTGTATCAATTGTCGCCACTTTAATTTCATTTTCTTTGATTTTAATTGTATTATAATTGTGACAGGCAATGGGTTTATATATGAAACCCAATATTTCATTTTTCATACGTATTTCAATATGTTCCGAAATAATTTCACCAATCGCATCATGTTTAATAATTTTAATATTTTTGAATCCTGCATCTTCTAATCTTTCTTGGACAATAGTTGCACACTCATGCGGGTTTTCATGAAGAACATCGAAGTCAGGAATTTTTTCAAGAAATCTTCCTTCTTTATTCGATATATTACGTCCATATAAACTGGCAGCATATCCGCCAAAAAAGACTACGCCCAAATCGATCAATGTATCTCGTATAGTGAAATAAATTTTTTCCGAATCGTCTTTGGCATTTTCCATTTTTCTTAAAAAATCCACCGAATTGCAATCATATTTTATTTTCATAGGATGATGTTTATTTAATAAATTCAACCTTTTTAGAACTTTTTCCCATCTACTTGTATCTCCTGCTGGACGAGACAATTCCAAATACATACCCATGCGTAAAAAATTGGCTGGGACATATTTAATATTAGCAACAGATATGCTTTCATTATACAAACGATCAAACAACTCTTTATGCATGCTTGTCACATCAGCCATAGGAATAAAATTCACAAACACTTTAAACGTGCCTTCATGAACACCTGATTTTGCTTCCACTTGTTCATACCCTTCTTTGTAATACAAGTCGGCTAATTCTTTGGCATCATCTAAAGCATTTGCTGAATAAAAATCATAATCGGGAATTTCATAATCTTTATTATAAAATTGCGCGTGTTTCGGTAAAATATTGTTTATTGCCGTGCCACCATAACATAACAAACGTTTGCTTTTCAAAAAATTCTCCACAATCTCGATCATTTTTTTTATTTCTTCACTGGAGGCAATTTTTTGACCCGCAATTTTTTCGTTAGTATCTACGGCATGTCTTAAAATAGCTAATTCACACTCATCAAATGTCATTTTATTTGTACATTCATTTGGTATAAATCGTTTTTTTATTGTCTTATTTTTACCCATTTATATTATATTGTGAAAATTATTATAATATAAATTATTCATAATCGTTCAACAAACTTTTCATACGAACGAAAGCACTCTTGTTTTCCTTAAATATGCCCTCATAATTTATCAAGTTTGTATCATTTACAAAAAATGCTTGTGCAACAACTTGAACACCATAATTTTTAATTAAATAAGTACTACTTGAATTTGTGGTGTTGTTAAAATACCCAATATTTGGAAAAACAATTCTGTATAAATAGACATCGGGATCTGGCGGGTTAATTGGTTGAAAAGTTAGAGCATTTTCATTATAAATTCGTGTGGATTGACTGTTACTTGTCATATTTACTACATTACTTAAACTGTAACACTCAACATCTTTGGGGGCACAGGTGGCATAATTTTTGTAACCAGGAGAAGAAGTTTCATCTACAATAATAATAATCTTCCCCAACATACTAGTAATTTGACTGTCTAAATTTACTGGAACCGCAACATTATTCATACCATCCTTTTGAGTATATAATTTGGGTCCAAGAGTTGTTTTGATAATTTCAGCAATTTGTGTATATGCGGTGCTGTCATAAGTTTTGATTCGTAAATGTATAAATAACGGGTCTTTCGGGTTTGGTGAAGTATCAGAAAATGCATTTGATATGATAGTTGTACATACGCCCGAAAAAGAAATGGCAGGAGCATTGGAAGTAAATGTTTCTAAAGATTGTTTATTTGTAGAATAGGCGACAATCGGAACATTGTCCTTCATATAGACCTCAAAGTCCAAGAAACGGCATCCTTTGGACAAAACGTATTTAATCATATTTAAATTCATATAACCGCCTGTATATGCACTATTCGATGAAGATTTTATACAATAAAGACGTAAAGCATTATCATTTGAAGGATCAAACTGTGCATCGGTGATTCGGGAACTAGTAGTAATACCTTCTATTTTGTTTAATTCCTCTCTTTGAGATGAGTTGGGTGTGTCATCATAAGGAATAATTTTTACAGTAGGAGATGATTTTTTATTTTCTTGGATTGTTTTATAAATATAAAAGCAAACCAATACTAAAACGGCTAATATAAGAATATAATCGATTATATTTTGTAAGAAATCTTTATCAAAAAATCCAGACATTTCTATTATATAAAAGGTAGATAAAGTAATTAAAAAATATAGACACTTACTATATACTTTATAAAGATGCCTGGTGGTTTATTAAATATTATTTCTGTAGGAAAGGCGAATTTGATTTTAACGGGCAATCCAAGTAAAACATTTTTTAAAGTGACCTATAGCAAATATACGAATTTTGGTATGCAAAAATTTAGGTTGGATTACGATGGATTGCGCGAATTGCGATTAACAGAATCGTCTAAATTTACTTTTAAAATGAAGCGTTATGCTGATTTGTTAATGGACACCTATTTAGTTTTGAATCTTCCCGATATATGGAGTCCAATTTGGGAACCCGGAATTCAAACGAATTACCGATATTCTCCATATGATTTCAAATGGATAGAAAATTTAGGTGTTCAATGTATCGAAGAAATTGAAATCTTTGCTGGTTCGCAACTATTGCAAAAATATTCGGGACAATATTTACATGCTATGATACAAAGGGATTTTTCGACTGATAAAAAAGATTTGATTAATGCAATGACCGGAAATGTACCACAATTAAATGATCCGGCAAATGATCCTGCGCGAGTATTTGCACCTCCATATAAACCGAATGCATATCCATCTGCACAATATACTAGCAATGCTTCCGGTGCCGAACCGTCTATTCGTGGAAAAACTATTTATGTACCTATAAATGCATGGTTCACTTTGGATAGTCGTTGTGCCTTTCCTCTAGTTGCATTACAATATCAGGAATTGACTATCAATGTAACCATACGACCCATTCAAGATTTGTTTCAGGTACGTGATGTATATAATTTTGCAGATAATTTTCCTTATGTGAAAATACGTGCAGGCGAAAATCAGTTTCAAATGTATCGATTTTTACATACCCCTCCATCATCGGATTTATCTAGTGAAAATTATAACAATCAAACAAACAATTGGAATGCAGACGTACATTTATTATCTACTTATTGTTTTTTGTCAGAACAAGAACAAGCAAAATTCGCGGCTGAGGATCAAGTATATTTAGTAAAAGAAATTCACGAATACGATTTTTTGAATGTAGTAGGATCCAATCGTGTGAAATTGGAATCGACAACAGGTTTGGTAGCAGATTGGATGTGGTATTTTCAGCGTAATGACGCTTTTTTAAGAAATGAATGGAGTAATTATAGTAATTGGCCTTACAAAACGATACCATCCAATATAGAATTGGATCCAAACAGTAACTTATATATTACCGGAGATTATGATGGTGCAAACAATAAACCTATTTTGGAAACATTTGGCATATTGTTTGGACCTGATTATCGTGAAATTTCGATGCCTCGGGGAGTATATGATTATGTTGAAAAATATACAAAAACGCAAGGATTTGCCGGGGAAGGATTATTTTGTTATAATTTCTGTTTAAACACAAGTCCATTTGAGTATCAACCATCTGGAGCAGTCAATGCTGGAAGATTTAAAACAATTGAATTGGAATTTACAACGTATTTGCCACCAGTGAGTGTAGATGGTTCTACGACAAGCATCGAATGTACGGATGGAACACCGGTAAATATTTCTTCGAAACCGGCATGGGCACTTTATGTGTATAATTATAATTTACATGTGTTTGAAGAACGTTATAATATCATTTCATTTGTTGCCGGAAATTGTGGATTGGTATATGCAAGATAGTTTAGGTTATTTATCATATTCTATTATATATAACTTATACAATAGAATAGAATGTCTAAGTGGAAGAAATCATGGAAACAAAATAATAATAATGACGCGAATATAATTCCTATTGATGAAACGGTTACATTGAAAAATAAAATGAAAAAAATACGAAAAAAACGCGAAAATCCAAAAAATATTGTTGAATTTGAAAATATTTATGAACCTCCACAACCTTCATCTTCTATCATTGAAGGAATGGAAGATAAAAAAGACGGAACTTTAGACGATAGCAATGATAATATTACGAACCGATTTGCGGTTGCATTCGATCCTGATAAAACGCAAGATCCGATTACTGGATTGGAAAATCAATTAAGTGGTGTTGGTACAGCGCTAGATGATTTGCAAGGTCTGGGAGGAGATTTTGAATCTATGGGGCAGGACCTTGCAAATGCAGGTAAAGGTATTGCAACCGGTGTTGAAGGAACTGCAGGTGTTTTTAAAAATATTTTTGATTTTGACAAAAAATCAATTCAATCAGCAGTAAATGAAGCAAGTTCAACAGTAGAAGCAGTCACCAATATAATTAAATTTGTTATCAATATATTTGGTAAAAAATTAACAGCATTGCGATTACAAATTCAAATATTTTTATTAAAGGCAAATAAATATGTTAAACAAACAATAACGCGCATGGCAAACGCATTAACTGGTAATACCGCAACAGATAAAGAAATCGAAACTTTCCAAAGTCAAGCACAAAAATTCATAACATTAATGCTGGTTTGGTATTTTGTGTATAATTGGTATTATATCATTTTTTTCTTGGAAGATAGTGATAATATACGTTATTCTTTTAAAATTGGAAATTTAAAGGCAATTAGTACTTATTTATACGGGTTTTTTGGTCCAGGACTAAAACCTATTGAAATTTTTAATAGTATGGTTGTTTATTGTCAAAATTTGAAAAAATATGTCAATACTTCTGTGATTATGATTATCATGTTTTTGGTGTTTTTTATCCTTGTACAAAATGATTTTCAAACTTCACTATTAAAAGATTTCTTTGGTGCATTAAGTGGAAAACCCACACCATCTATATTGTCTTTATTCAATATGGGAGTTGTTCTTTGGTTTTCTTTTTCTTGGTTTTTTGGTAAATTATCCCATGGAAATTTTGATGCAACCAAATTATTTGTAGATGCATATCCAGGAGGCGTATGGTCGATCGCATTTGCATGTGTTATGTTTGTATTAGCATTTTTAGGGTATTTCTTATGGATAATGAATGTAAATATGCCTATGGGTATGACATTATTGTCTGGTTATTTGGTATTATATACCTTCTTTGGTGTATTTTTTTATGAAGGATTTAATTGTTTCAATATTATTACTGGAATTTCTGATTCGATTACACCCATTTCACCCGATTTAGTTGCTGAAGCTTGTAAGCCTGATCCGCAATTTTTATCATTCGATTGGTTTTATAATATAATGATTCAATTTGTAAATTTTTTGAAAAGTATTGCTAGTTTTGCTTCGGCTAGCATGTTTGAAATATTAATTTTGCTTACTTTGTTGGGTGGTATTTCAATTTATAGAAAAGAATGGTCTACTGCAAGTGTCGGTAAAGTGGGTATAGGTGCATTTTCATCAACTAATTTGAGTTCTGTATTTAAACATTTATTTGCATGGTTAATTCTAATTAATGTAGTATTAATAATCATTATGCTGATATTTTTAGTAAAGAAATATAAAATGCTAACTGATCTTGATGTAGGAGATGGAAGTGATTTAGCTGCCAAAGATCAAACATTACGTTCTAGAATGGCATCGAAAAATAGTTCATTTAAATCAGATGGACCTGCAATAAGTTCGCGAGCACAGAATCGAATTCAAGCACAACGCGCAGCAACAGGAGCAAAACCAGGAACAGGAGCAGGAGCAAAACCAGGAACAGGAGCAGGAGCAGGAGCAGAAACAAAAGAAGGAGCAGCAGCAGAAACAAACGAAGAAGCAGGAGCAGCAGAAACAAAAGAAGAACCAGTAGAAGGAGCAGAAACAAAAGAAGAAAAATAAAATAAAGTTATTATAATTTAAATAAAATGATCCATATATAATATGTATCAGTTACCAAACGAACTTATTTTGCAAATATGGGAATATGATTCTACTTATTACAATAAATATAAAAGTGTAGTACAAGAATTAAATCAACATTTTATATTCTATAAAAAAACTTATTTTGAATATACTCGACTATATAGACGAATAATTTGGAGTGGAAATATAAGAAAATCGAAACATTTAATGGGTTGGTTTCATAAGTTTGGTGTTAATTATGATCCAGGTTATTATATTTTAAACAAAGATACAAATAAACAATATAATCATCGCGTAGAACGAGGAATCAAACCGTTACTTGTTGTATAATAGTTAGTATTTTATAAAACAACATAAAATAATATGTTGTTTTAAGTTTAATGTCAAAAAAATATCCATTTGTATCTATATGCACACCCACATTTAATAGGCGACCATTTATTGAAACAATGTTTGTATGTTTTAAGAATCAAACCTATCCAAAAGACAAAATGGAATGGATTATTGTCGATGACGGTACAGATAAAATAGAAGATTTAATAAAAGTTGCCAATATACCCCAAATTAAATATTTTCCCATAAAGAAAAAAATGAAATTGGGTGAAAAACGAAATTTTATGCATACAAAAACAAAGGGCGAGTTTTTGGTTTATATGGACGACGATGATTATTATCCACCCGAAAGAGTAGAACATGCAGTGGATGTTTTGCAAAAAAATCCACGAGCATTATGTGCTGGTTCAAGTGAATTATATGTATATTTTAAACACATTGATCAAATGTACCAAAGTGGTCCTTTTGGACCCACCCATTCCACTGCCGGAACATTTGCATTTCGACGTTCGTTATTGCAATATACACAATATGATGACAATGCGGCATTGGCCGAGGAACGGTCCTTTTTAAAAGAATATACCATACCATTGGTACAATTAGATCCAATGAAAACAATTTTAGTTTTTTCGCACGATCACAATTCATTTGATAAAAAGAAAATGTTAGAAATGGGAGAAAACAAATGTTTTAAAAAAAGTAATAAAACGGTACGAGATTTTATTCGAATCAAAAAAGAAGAAACTATTTATCAATTTTTTATGAAAGATATTGACGAAAAATTAAAAAATTATAAACCAGGAAATCCAAATAATAAACAAGATGTATTAAAACAAATGGAGGAAATGCAAGAAGAACGCAAACAAATGGATACGGCAAATCAACAAGGTTCATCTATTTTGGTAGATGTTCCTGGGAAAGGAAAACGTAAATTATCACCTCAGGAGGTTATTACTATATTGACTCAACAACAAAATCAAATTAAATTTCTCATACAAAGAGTAAAAGAATTAGAAGAAAATGTATTGCAAACACAAATGCAATATGCTGCATCTCAACATGGTTAATATTATAATATGGTATATTTGTTCTCTCTTAACCAAATATTAGCAATATATTTATTGCCTGATTTAACGGGCATACCTGAATGTAAAGACAATGGATGACATTTATTTCCATTTTTTTCCAATGAATAAAACAACAAACCGCTATATTTTTCTGGTTTGTATTCTTTTTTTAAATTGGGAAAGTCGGTATATCCTCCTGTAAAATCGTCATTTAAATAAAGAATCATGGTAACCACGCGTTGGCCGCCATTTTTTTCAAATTCTACACATTCTTTTTTATCGTCACATGATGCATCATAATGCGCATTATAAAAACCATTGGGTTCATATTTTACAACCTGCATTTTTTCGCAATTTTCAAAAGGTAAGTTTGTAATAGTACAAACACGTTCAATAATTTGTTTTATAACAGGATCCGAAGGAGATAACCAAGCCGTTTGACTTTTTCGAATATTTTCCGAGAACCCACTTACTAACCGACTTTCTCTAAATAAGGGATTGGCTAATTGTAAAATATGTTTCGTTTCTTGAGGACTAATAAAATTATTGTACATCTTTGGTGGAGTATATTCGTTCGTAACGGCACAATACCCGCGCCCTTTATACGTTGGTTGAGCATATGATTTTCCTATAAAATATGCCATAATAATTACAAATAAACATAATATAGATAGAATGATGTGTTTTATAGAAAAATACATTATACATATTCATAATAATTTATCGTTGTTTATTTACATTAAAATATTCAATATAATCATCAAATGGATGAACAATTGTTGTTGCAACACAACTTGAAAACAAACTGCATCCAAATTTTGTATATATATTATCACCACTCATAATATATATTTATAAAAATAGTAACTCAAATATTATGACGATTACTCGTCTAAGATTGTTGTTTTAAATAACATACCAGTCACAAGATAAGGGTCGCAATTGGAACTAGGGCGACGATCTTCAAAATATCCTTTTCCATTTTTTACAGTATCATTGCCTCTGCGAATAGATGCACCTCTATTCGCGACACCGTGAGAAAATGTATCATAAGATGCTGTTTCATGAGCACCAGTCATTCTCTTTTCATTACCACTACCATATACTGCCATATGTTCCATATGTTTGTGTGATAATTTTTCAATAGCCTCATCAATATGTTCCAAACCTGTTTTATCAACAGTACCTTCACGCATTTCTTTTGTACTATAGTTAGCATGGCAACCAGAACCATTCCAATCTCCTTCCAACGGTTTAGGTTCAAAATCGATAGTTATATTATATTTTTCTCCTAACAAAACCAATAAATAACGTGCCATCCACATATGATCTCCTTCTTCAATTCCAGTACATGGACCAATCTGAAATTCCCATTGTCCGGGAGCAACTTCAGCATTGATACCACTTATTTTAATACCAGCAGCAACACATGCATGTAAATGTTCTTCCGCAAGATCACGTCCGAAAGCATTTTCAGCACCAACACTGCAATAAAATTGTCCTTGTGTTTTATTTTCATCATAACCCAAAGGTTTTTGTGTAATTGTATTAATCATAAAATATTCTTGTTCTAGTCCAAACCAAGGTTCAGCACCTTTGTTTTTTTCGAAAATTTCGTTAGCCCAATGACGATGACTATTTGGTAAATAAGTACCATCCGGACGTGTTGTTTCACATAAAACCAAAATAGAATTTCCACCTCTAACAGGATTGGGAAATATTTGACGTGGTACTAAAATAACTTCAGAATCAGTTCCTTGTGCTTGTTCAGTAGAACTGCCATCATAATTCCATTTTGGCAATTGTTCTAATCGTGTGACTTCGTTCTCAAAAACACGCGTTTTTGAACGAAACTCGTTATTTCCTCCTAACCAAATGTATTCGGCAACAGTGTTGAAAAACCCCATTATATATTATATACAAAGAAGTCCTATTATATTTTTCACAAAGTATTTATTACAATTGTTATAACTAATCATTTTTACTAAATAAATATTATCAAATTTGTAAATAATCATACTATTTTATTATAGTCATTTATACCAGTGAAGATTTAAATCCGCACACCAAAGGTGTGCGGGGATTTAATTCGTTACTGGCATCTGACATTTGAAGAATTAAAATGTTCCATTTTAAATCTTCAAAGGTTTAAATCTCCTCTTCTATAATGGCATCCTTTTTGACATTTTTTTCAAGAAAACGATACATTCTTCGTATATCTAATTTACTAATATCATATCCTTCAAATAATTCTTCTATATAACTTGCATTTTCACTATTTAATAAAAAATCTCCGGAATCATGTTGTGGTAATGACAATCGTATTTCTTGAAAAAAAGCAATGACATCCTTTTTATCCATATTTAGTTCTAAACATAAGTTATTAATAAACAATTGATTATTATATTCCGTTGAATATTTTGTCAAAACTTTCGTAAAACGAATGTCTTCGTGATTGAATATTTGTTTATTCGTAAAATGACTGTGATATAGTTTATTGTTGTAAAACGTTTTAATCAATGAACTCATTTCGTTAAATATCCAAATTTGGTTTTGAAATGTAATACGATCAATATAATCCGAAAAACAGATATTTTTTAACAATTTAATATAAAAAGAAAATTGGTCCTTTCGAGGAATATGTGACATAACATCCACAATATTTTCGTGCCATAATAAAGCAATAATAGTTCGATCTGTATCGTTCATTCGAATATGATGTTCGTCAAATGGAATATATTCATTAAATAACGTAGCAGTCAAACGTTTTGAATCTTCATTAAAACATTTTACTTGAAAAATATTTTCAATCACATTCGGTGTCAATAAATGACATTTGTTTTTATATAAGTGTTCAGTGAAATTCAACTTACGTATATCACCCTGAATATAGGTTAAAATTGCAGTTTTGTATAAATTTATGTGATTTTTTGGTATGATAGAATATAATATTTTTTCAATTTGTTTATTAGTAGGCGTTTTTAATTCAAATGTATTACATACTTTCATTAATTCACGAATCTTTTTATCCATGTAATAATTTCCAATACAAATAATCGGATTCAATGTCATATTTTCTAATCTTTGTTTTTGAGTCTTTTTTTGCCGAATTAATTTGATTAAGGCATTAATCCCCCCTTTATCCCCATTATTCATGCCGTCGATTTCGTCCATAACAATGGCAATCTTTCTCACTTTTCCTTTCATCATGTCTAGTACATTTCTATTTGATATGTTATTGCTTGTTATGTTATCAATTAATGTTTTGTTACGAACGTCTCCTGCATCATATTTAATAATATCATAATTCAATTCTTCTAATAATTTGACTGCGAAATTTGTTTTTCCACTTCCAGGAGAACCAAATATATATATACCTTTTTTATATTGTATATCACTACACCGTTCATCAAATGATTTTAATATTGTAGTTATTTCCTTTTTTATATGTGTTCTATCCAATATGTCAGAATAATCCATATATTGTTTATTCGGTTTTTCTTTATAACAAACTTCGTTTTCAATCGACATATTGAATTGTATAGTATTTATTTTAAGTAACTTTTTTAATACTAGTATTTAAACGAATAATCATTAGTTATTCGTTTAAAATCACCAAACATTCAAAATTGCTCGTTTTAAGTGTCAAAATGTATAAAAATTATGTAAATTGAGAGAAATCATTGGTAATGGGCATAAAATTAGAAGAACAACCTCTTGGATAACTATATCCTTGAGCAGGTTGTTGGTTATAACAACATTGTTGTGGTTGTCCATACGCAAACCCTTGTTCAGGATATCCATAACCTTGTTGCGCAGCATATCCATTTTGTGCTGTTCCATATCCTTGTTGTGCTCCTTGTTGTCCGCCCTGTTGCTGCATTTTATCGTACTCCAATTGCTGTTCTCTTTCACCGTATTCCAATGCACCTCTGCCAACACCACCAATTAGTCCTGCAGTTTGATTTACTACATTATTTCCCATACCAATTACATCTTTGGCAACATCACCTACGCCAGAACCCGCATCCTTCAATAAACCGGTTGCACCAGAACCAGCATCTTCTAATCCTTTACCTATACCACCTGCAATATTTTCAACACCTCCAACTGTTGTGTTAAAGGCACCTCCAACAGTATCAAATGCTTTATCTAAGGCATCTCCTGCCTCATCAACGGTATTATTTAATGCATCGCCGGCAGTTTTTACAGTTGTTTCTACCGCGGGTGCAGCAACTTCAAGACCAGTTTGGATAGTATCACCTACAGATTTGACAGTTTGTTCGGCAGTCCCCCCTACTGCTCCGGCCCATGTTTCAGGTGAAGAACTGAAGGATCCTTGATTTGCACCTTGTACTTGTCCCATATCAACTTTTTTTCCTGTACAATCCACAATTTCACCACTACCATTTACAGACAATGGACAATTTGTGGTAGGACATGCTGGACATACGGGAGGTACAATTTCAGTTTTACGAATATATTCATCGTCGTCACACTTGGATTTACTCTCTAAAGAACATTTACTCTTGGGAGTTTCATTTGCCTTTGAATGTTTAGAATAACATGGTTTTTCATCCTCGTCATCTTCTTTACATTTGCTAGATGATCCCGAGTTGGAACCATTGGAACCATTGGAACCGTTGGAACCACTAGAATTTGCTAAACCTTCTAAAGGTCCTCCTCCTGCTGTTTTCATTGTAACAGAAAAGGAATCATCACTCGGATCTGAACTTGCTGCTTGTTTTGATACAATATTTGAAGATGCTACATGATAATTACCACTTTTGCTTTTAACAATAATGGCAACTACAACATGATCACTATCAATCATTGCACTTAATACTAAAATCGTAGATGTTCCATTATTTTGTTTAGAAACTCCTTTTTCATAGGTAGAAGATATACTTTGATCGCTAAAGGATCCGGTTTCACCAACAATGATACCTTGTTGTTTCGAATAATACACATCTTTTTGTATTTTTACAACTTTCACTGAATTACCGTTTATTTCAATATTATCTTGTTGTGGAACACCTAATGCAGTATATAATGACATATCTGCAACGCCATCAATTCCGGTACCTTGTCCTCCATTTAAATCACTCATACTTAATGTATGAGATCCACTACTTGTATTTTTAAAAACAGCCATAATATCATCACTTGTATTTTCTCCATTCGCAATCATAACAATAAATGTACTTGTTTGATATGGGCAGTATAATAAAGACATATTATCCGATTGATAACTCCATGGAGATGCAACAGAGGATATCTCAGTACTACTAGTACTGTTATTTTCCGAAAGACTAGAAACAGTTGTTGGTTTTCCACTACTTGAACGTGTTAATAGAGTAAATGACTCACTCCCAGCACTAGCAACGATTACATTTCCTGTTTTGGAATCGAAATAATAACCTGGTGCAGAAGAACCTGGAGGCAATATTACATCGAGTTCAACACTATCAACGCTATAAGTTGATGCAATTGACCAATCACCTGACGATGAAGAATCGCCAGTCATAGTTGTATTTCCTTCTACAAAAGAATTAGATCGATATCCGAAAATCATAGCAACGACTAAAACTAATAATAATATTAAGAATAATAAAAATGGTGTTAACCTTATTCCTTTCATTTTATTCAATATATTCTATAGGTCGAAAATAGTTACTATAAAATTGATTAATTAACTATTCAAAAATAGAACAATATATTATTATTATGTCGTTATTGCCTCAATATACAGAGGATTATAGTTATGAAATCGGAATGGATGAAGCGGGACGGGGACCTCTATTTGGTAGATTGTATGTAGCCGCAACAGTTTTACCTAAAGGAAATGATTTTCACCATGAATGGATGAAAGATTCTAAAAAATTTCATTCCAAGAAAAAAATCAAAGATATGTCCGAATATATTAAAAACAATGCATTAGCTTGGTCCGTTCAATATATAGAACATGAGATCATTGATGAAATTAATATTCGAGAATCGGTACATAAAGGAATGCACAATGCAATTCGAGAAATATTAAATAAGTCGGATATTGACAAAAAAGATTGTTTCCTTTTAATTGACGGAAATCATTTTAAACCATATAGCATGTATGACCAAGAAAATGAATCAATATTTGTCATGCCTCACCAAACAGTGGAAGGTGGTGATAATAAATATACAAATATTGCGGCCGCGTCTATATTGGCTAAAGTGGCACGTGATGAATATATTAAAGAATTATGTGATGAGCATCCGGAATTGAACGAAAGATATAATATAGAAAAGAACCAAGGTTATGGTACAAAAAAACATTTGGAAGGAATATTGGAACACGGAATTACACAATGGCATCGTAAATCATATGGTCGATGTAAAGAAGCAGCATTAAATTGTATTTAGTAGAAAAAAAGAATAGTTCAGTAAATGTTTATTTTGTTTTTTATATGTATATATAAAACATGTCATTTACCAGATTTCATGATGATGAAATAAGAATACAAAAACAATTGCAACAACAGACATATACGGGCAGATATCAAATTGATGTTCCTGGACAAGGATCTTCGATGCCTTTCCAAGAAGATGTGCATCTGCGCATGCAAAAATGGGGGTCAAATTTATGCACCAATACGATTAATTTAGAGAGTGATTTAATGGGTTTAACTAGAACCATTGGTCGCGATGATATTGTCGAAAATAATTATAAAGAGAAACAAGTGGTTTCTGAAGAAATTACTTATTCCAATCAATTGCCATATGTAGAAGAAAGTCGTGCGAGTCATCCAGCATGGATGTATCGTGATTTAGAGCATCCTATTTGGGAGCAACCTCTTGTAGATCCTCAAAGTTTAAAACATGTTGAAAAACCTTTTCATGATAATATTCAAACACGTATTTTAGAGAAAGATTATTACAAACCAAAAGTGTCTATTTCTGCATGTGATTCAAAAAAGGATCCTCTTTCCATTGATTATTATTTATCTAAATAAATTCATAATTTACAAATATATTATGTCTATTGTATATATTAATCGCATATACAATGGAATTAGCCATACCATTAATAGCATTAGGAGGATTATATGTAGTTTCAAAACAACAACGTAATGAAAATGAATTAGATATGACAACAGAAGGATTTGAAGATGTATTACCCAATACAAATATACCCAACAAGAATTTTCCAACAGAATATCCGATTGTAGATTCTCAATTGAATGAAACAGAAAGTTTAACCGTAAATAACCATTATAATGGTTCTGCATATACGGATAATTATTTTAAACCAGCAAATAGGAACGGAGATCAAATTTTAGGTAATTTGGAAAATAGACTTGATACTAACCAAGAACGTACCGTGCCTGAGATTCAAAAACGCGATCCAAATAATTCTTCTTTGGAATATACTTCTTTAACTGGAGAAAAAGTAAACAATAGTTACTTTTCTCATGAAAACATGACACCTTTTTTTGGTGGAAGAAACAAGGCCCGTGATGTGAATAATTCACACCAAAACGAAAGTATATTGGACACATATTTAGGAAAAGGATCGCAACACATTGAAAAGAAAGAACAGGCACCCCTATTTGCTCCCAATGACAACTATCAATGGGCTTATGGTACGCCAAACCAAACCGATTTTATGCAGTCGCGTGTAAATGCATCTAGTAAAATATCCAATGTTTTACCATTTGAACAAGAAAAAGTGGGTCCTGGAATTGGTTTAGGTTCTGGAACAGAAGGTTCTGATGGATTCAATTCGGGTATGATGAATCGTGAAACATGGATGCCCAAGACAGTAGATGAATTGCGTGTAAAAACTAACACGAAAGCATCTGGTGTTGGATTATTTGGACATGAAGGACCTGCCGTAAGTAATATCAAAGAAATGGGTTCTATTGGAAAATTAGAAAAAAATCGTCCCGAGCGATCATTTGAATTAGGTCATGATCGTGTTATGACCACTACTGGTGCCGAGAAAGGTGTTACTTTACGTCCTATACAAGAAGATCGTTATACAAACCGTCCTGAAACCACTACTTCTTATATTGGTGCCGCTGGATCTGACAACCAAGGTGTGTTTGTCGATGGTGAATACATGCCATCAAAACATATTGATTTAGGAGAAGTCCCTATTTCAGTGGCAAATGCAAATGGACGTAGTGGTGCAAGAGATGGTGATTATGGTTCTAAATCACAAGTATTATACAATAATAATCGCACTGCCAACCATCAAACGGATTATTTCGGTGCCGTTGGTGGCGCTATTGGTTCCGTTATTTCGCCTTTATTGGATGTTTTGCGTCCTTCACGAAAAGAAAATACCATTGGTACATTACGTCCTTATCAAAACGCATCTACAAGTGTAACACAATCCTATGTATTTAATCCCGCAGATAGACCAGGTACAACTATTCGCGAAACTACTGAAAACTCCAAATTTCATATGACTCCTGGCACAAATGAAATGAACAAAGGAGGTTATACTGTCACTGATATACAACCCGTGGCAAATAATCGTATGAATCAATCGGATTATTTTTATGCTGGCAATGCATCTGCAGGAGACGGGACACATGAAGCACGTCCATATGATGCTGAATATAGACAACGCAATAATGATATTAAGTCTTCTACTATTGACGGACGGTTAGTCAAAGGCGGGATGTCTCTAATGAATAATAATACAAACTATACTACAAAAGACATGACACGCAATTTAGAAGTAAATCGACAAAATGGTCCAGTGTATTCTAGACAACCACCTAGTGCAGATACAATGGGACGACTTCAAGGAAAGCAATATTTCCCCACAGAAATGGAAAATAAGAGAAATGAATCTGATTTATTAGCTTCTCTTAAAAAAAATCCATATGCATTGAGTATAACTTCATAAATTTTTTTGGTCTAATTATATAATTATATATAATTATGCCTTATTTTAAAGAAAATAAAGTCTTACTGATTCATATTCCAAAAACAGGCGGAACCAGTATAGAAAAATATTTTGCTAATAAAAATCGGATAAAATTAGGACCGAATAATTTATATTTCTCTTATTATTCGGATAATATACAAAACGAAGTAGATAAATGGCGAAAATCATGGAAAAGAAAAATGTCTGAAGAAAAGAAAAAAATGGAAGAAACTAACGATTACCTGTTTGAAACGTTTGAGCATTTTTCTACCCAAAATTTCAATCAAGAAAATTCTGATGATAATACGACGTCATCAAACGAAAAAATGCAAAAATTTAAGGAAAATTTACCAGAATTTAAATTGTTTAAAAAAATAAGATTGTGTAAAGAATTGCAACATTCATTGCAACATTTGACGTGGATCGAAATGCAAAACCATTCGGATATTTTATGGGATAAACGCGATGATAAGAGAATAGTATCCAATGATCCACATGAACGAAATGATTACGATATCATTACTGTGGTTCGAAACCCATATGATCGAGTTGTTTCAGAATTGTTATTTCGAAAAATATTAACAAAAGACACGATTAAACGTCCAGAAACAGTATTTCATAAAATAAGAAAATTTTTAGACAAATACGATAATTATGATAATCATAAAATACCGCAATATTTATTTATTATGGATGAACAAGGTGAAATGATAAAAAATATAACCATATTGCGAACCGAAACATTGACCGAAGATATGCATCGAATTGGTTACATTGATTTTAATCATTATTTTCAAATATCCAATTGCAAAGTTCAAACGGGAAAAACAAAATACAGTAATGTTTTAAATGCCGATTCTATAGAACTTATTAACAATTATTACAAACGTGATTTCGAAATTTTTGGTTACGACTATTTATGAAAATAAACGGTTCATTATATTGGCCTCTTTATTTTCAATTGGCGTTTTAAACAATTGATACAACATATTGTCATCACGGAATCGAATGGTATATTCCTGTTGCATCTTATTTCGCCCAATACGTCCCATTGCCTGAATGGTCTTTTGTTGCGTCATGTTTCGCAAATCTTTTCCAATATACCCATGGCAAAATTGGTAGTTTGTGCCATAAATATAATCAGACGATGCCAATATAACATAGAGATGCTGTTCGTATGCAAGTCGTTTCATAATTTCCATATAACGCGGATTTCCTGTATTTTCATCGGTAAACATACCGATGCCCAATAACAACAGCATTTTCTTTTCATCATCTACATCCAATGCCATGATTTCACAAACATCTTCGTCGCATATATTTGGTTTGTATGCATTTTTTTTCACTTTTGAATGCCAAACATTTTGATGTTCCATTGAATTGGGAATATATCTTTCATCCAATGAAACTACATTAATTTGACTTTGTAATATATCGATTGCATTGTTTAATTTTACAATTTCAGGCGAATGATCTTCTCTTGCATCGATTTTACTAGTTTTTTTACCGTTTTTGTTTTTCTTTTTTCCACTTGATTCCACATCTTTTGTACTTTTCATACTATTTTCCTTTTTTTCTTGCAAATCTTCTAGTTTTGTTTCTAGTTTTGTGAGTTCCTTTTGAACTACTGTATTTTGTGCGATTCTTTTGGATAATTCATTAAATACACGCTCAGGTAAATTGGTTTGTCTGATATAATAGCGCCCAATATTTTCGATATTGTTAGCCAAATAAATAGTTGGACCATCTGTCAATGTTTGGGCATCGTTGGTCGTAATATGCAATCCAGTAATATTTGCAGGTGCATTTAATTTATTTTGAATATTTTCACCAACACTTATGCTTTGCATACGACTTAGTGGAGCACCATCCTTTTTCACAGATGCATTTTCTACACTACGAAACTTCTTCAGTTTTGAACCGTCTTGAAATTTCATTGTTTGTTTTTCTACTAATTCGTTATGTATATCACTCCATTGTTCTTTGGAGACATATTTCAACAAATGCAAATAATATTGTTTCAATGAATTCATCGTAATATTGGATATATCATTTTCAAAATAATTCTCCATCAATAAATTCTCCATAATCGCATTTTTAACATGTATCAAATCAATAAAGGTAATTATCTCAACCAAATCAAAATAACGCAATAGTGACTTGTTTTTGTTGCAATGAACTACACATTCTTGTAGTTCATCGTAGTTCTTATACAACAAATGTGGTAGTGTCGATTTGCAATGTTGATTCAAGAGTGCAATTGACTTTTTGCAATCAAAACTAGTAATTGTATTTATTTCAGAATCTTGAAATTTAACTTGAAATGCATTCAATGTTTCTTGTATATCGTCTTCATGCGGGAGGGTAGCACACGACAATACTACTTTTGAAATCGTATTGCCAGACCATACTGATTTAATTTGTTCATGTAATGGATGATCGTCGTAATCCATTGCAATCGTTGGTTCGTCCCAATAAGTAATCAAATCATAATCTGGTTTGAATGCATTTAATTTTTCTTGCAATATTTCTTTGTCATCCTTCCATTGCATAATGTCTTCCTTCATGCTTTCGACCAATTCCGAATTTTCTTCTTTTAATGCATCTTCATATAAGGGTTTTATATTTTGCAACTTATTGTTAATTTCACCAATAGAACACTCTATCTCCATCGTTGCTGGATTCATTGGACTAAATGCCAACATATAATGCATGGCAATCAAATAAGATTTAATATCACAGATCATGATTTGCACTTTATCACCTACAGAATTATCTACCTTGCCTATGCCTCCACTTCTTCTATTCACCGAATATTCAGAAGCCGCAAAATAATGCAATCGAATATCATCTGCAGTTTCACAACCAAATGCAATACCAATTCGTTTTCCCATACACACTGCTGATTTTGCCAATGCCAGACCAACATGTCTGGCCGCACAAATAAATATGATACGATAACCTTCTGATAATCCTAATGGTGTTAATGTTTTACCAGTTCCAGTGGGTGCTGTATATAAAACCAGTTTGGATTTTACATGATTCGTTGCCATCAATTTTAATCTAGTATTTTCTAGTTCATTTTTGTTTTTTTCATAATTGTATTGGAACAAATTAAATATGTCTTTTTGATGCTTATATAAAACATTGTCTTCATATTTCAATAAATCCGGGTTTTTTTCAATAAACGTATAAGCTTGTTTTAATACATCATTCATACGTAATTGTTGGATTGTCGTTTGAATTATAAAATCGGCAAAATGAATAACATGTGGATTGACGTTTCGAATGGTCGCCTTTTTGATTTGAATTAATGTGTATAAATAGAATGCATATTTGTCTGAACGAATATGAATCGAATCTAATATATTGGTACAATAGTCTAGTAAAACATTCTCAAATACATTCTCGCATTTCTGATCCATTTTTTCATTGATGATATTAATGCGCATGTAATCTTTTTTCTTTAGTTTATTTTTTTCATCTTTGGATGAAATTGAATTTTTGTAGTCTCCGATAATATTGTTGTGTTTTTTTATCAAATCCTTTATTTTTTTTTCAAAATATTCTTTAAATAAATACACGTCAATGCCCACCAAAGAGTTGTCTAATTTCATTAATGACAAAAGAGATGTGGTATTATTTTCTTTGATATCAACGTTATGAAATCCATTAACAATCATTTTCAAAATATTCTTTTCCTCTTCAGGAAATGGAACCTCAATATTGTTCCATTCGGCTTTTGATAGTTTTTTTTGCGTTAGATCCATAGTAATCCTTGATAAATATATGTTTGTAAATAAATAGAAACATATACTTTATTTCAATTTTGTATGTATTTGTTATTCTCTGTGAATAACAATGTTTTTAATTGCGCTTGTTTTATCTATTGTACCATTTATTACATTCTTGTTTGTTCCTTGAAATGTGATGGCATAATCTCCCTGGGTTTTAATATTAAATTGTTTGGATTTGATAGGAGTCCAATTGGTCAATTCAGGAGTGAAGGTATCAATTGTATTTTCGTTTAACTTAATATCGATTGTATTTGGTACTCCACTTTTATCACAACAATCGCGACCACTTGTTAAAAACTGAATAGTATAATTGCCAGGATATAGCGAAACAATTGTCGAAATGCTTGCCATGTTTTGCAATGCGATTGCTTGCGACCCACTAGGATAAGGCGTTTTAAATACCCATTCGGATGAATTATTTAATAAAACTGCTTTATTTAAACTCCATCCTGGTACTAATGTTTTAGAATTATAATAATTATAAGAATTGGACTCCATTTGAGGTTTAGAAAAATCAAAATTTGGTAGTTCCATGGTACATATAAAATTAGATTTCTTTGGATTGAACTTATAATTTGTTAATTCTTGCTTCATGTTATCTACTTCTTTTTTCACTTCACTTACTATCGTTTTGTTTTCTCCCGTAATTTCCTTTTTTATGCGATGAATTGCATCGTTATTTTTTTTCGCCATTTTCACTTCAGGACTTGCATCATCAAATGAATTTTCCGGATCAATTATTTTCCCATTTTGACTTGTTACATCCACTTTTTGTTGCAAATCAAATAGATTGCTTAAATCATTTATGTTTAATGTGTATGTTTCATTACCTTCTATAATTTTCTTATTTAATACATGTGACGATATATAAAACAATATAGAATATATCACACCGTGTATTACTATATTTATGAACTTATTTTTTTTGTATATGACAAAAAATATCCCAGGAGTAAATATAATAAATAAACATATTGCGTATATTAAAAATAATAGATTCATTATATATTAATGAAACATTTTTTGATCTATTAAATAGTATTTATTTCTGGATAAATTTAAATATAATGATATAGTAAAGAATAATGAAATTATTTTCCATATTGTTCAATTATGTATTATTCACAATATCTAAATATAATATTGATGAATCACATGGACTTTCACATGCTATGAATAGTTTGACTTATGCTAATTCTATATTTGAAACGGAAGTCATCGAAAAACCACACATAGCGTCACAAGAAAAGATTATATATATTTCTTCTGTTCTTCATGATATGTGCGATAAAAAATATATGGATCAAAAGACAGGTATCCAAGATATTTCTAAATTTATATCATCCTTTGACCATGAACATTCTTTAACATCCGACGAAATAAACGTTGTTGAAAATATTATTGGCACCATGTCCTATTCTTATGTAAAACAAAATGGTTTTCCCGATCATGGTAATTACCAAACCGCCTATCATATTGTAAGAGAAGCGGATTTGTTATGTGCCTACGACTTTGACCGTTGTATGATGTATAACTTATTTACAAAAGAAAATAGTAACATGAATAAGGCTTTTCATGAAGCAAGTGACTTATTTGATGTGCGGATGTTTAAACATTATGATGACGGACTTTTTACAACTAAATATGCACTTCACCATTATAAACCATTAGAATTAGAAAGTAGAAACCGTATTTCTCATTGGAGAAGACTATTAAAAAAGTTTTAAAAAAAACATAAACAGTTTTTTTTGTATTACTATAATGAATTATTTATACAAACTGCCTGAAGAACTTATTCGTTTAATATATGAATATGATGATACATATTCACTTATGTACAAAAAATGTGTAAATGAATTAACATTTTTACGAAAATCGTATCGGGTACCATTTACACAAATTTTTTTTCCTATAGATTCTGTTGTTGTAACCAAGTTTATTTCATCATCAAAATCACCGGGTTATCGTAAATTTATTTATGATTATTGTAATCGAATAAAGAACGTTCCGAAGTTATAAAAACACATTACGTAAGACGTTGAATATGAAATGATGGTTTGGGTTTATATTTTAAAATGTCTAACATTTTACTAGTAGTAGGAAACTCATTGTTGCTATATATATCTTGCAATAACAACCATTCGAACATACCCCCAGCATAAATATATGTTTCAAAACCTAAATCACTGAATTGTTTATATTTATTATCTACATTTACATCATTGCTGTTTTCACCATAAATAATTATTTTAATATTATGAAACATTTGTTTATTAATGTATTCATTAATAATCGTTTCTTCATTATCGATAGATATTGTATTTTTGATTAAACAATGTTGATTCTCTTTTGACATTGTATTAATGATCAAATATTTATCGTTATTTTGTAATGCATATAAAACATCTTCGAAACCTATTTTAGTTATCTTATTTTGCTGAAACCATTTTTGCATAAACATTTTATAATGTTTATACAACTACTTTTTATGTAATTAATCAACAGAAAGATTATCTGGAATTACCGAAGAATCATCGTCACTTTCTTCTGTATTTTCTTCATCATTTTCTTGTTCATTTTCTCCCGCGTTTTCTACATTTTCGGTTTGTGCGTTTGTGTTATTTTGTTGCAAAGGTGTTATGTTAAAACTAATGTCATAATAATTTTCTCGATCACCCAGGTCCAAATTATAATTATCATTTGCAAAAGAACCGTTTATAAAATTTTGAATCATATTTGTTATTTCCTGATCCAATGTTGCACTATATGCATTATTTGATGCATCAAATCTATTTCCGGAAGCATCTCTCATAATACCCTCATTCTGTCGATTTCCAGATAAATCTCTCGTGTTTGTTCTACCACGAGAATTTTGTGCTCGTCGATTTCTATTCAATGCATCACGTAAATTAAATCTGCAAATTGGACATTTTGAATTGCGTCGAAACCAATTTAATAAATTATCCTTTTTAAATACATGATTGCATCCGTTTATTTTACATAAAATATCTCCCTCTTGAAAATTATCCAAAGAAATTGGACACCGCGTTTCGGTCAATTCACTACTCGTTGTGTTGTTGTATGTTAATGTAGTAGTCAAAGTGCGTATTTCTTGTTGGGTTAATGGGTTGTTTTGAGGAGTTGAATATAAAGGTGTTTGTTGTGTCCATTGAAAACGAGGAATATTACGAAAAGTATCAGTTCGATTTCTTTGTTGCGAATTTCGATCATTCCGAATTTCATGTAACCTTTGTCTAAATGTCAAGTTGTTCATATTTATTAATGAAACCATTTGTGTCATATTTCTTTGATATTGTATCATATTATCATTGTAATGAATCATCATGTCATAAATTGTATCCAATTGTCTATTGACATACCGCATGGATGGATTTGATGGAATATTTTGATTTCGTGCGGAAGTATTTCTATTTGGAGGTGTTGTAAATTGTGTTTGTGGAAAATTGAAATCATTCATCATGTTTGTAAAGATATTATCTAGGTTTTGTTCCATAATATTAATACGATATAAAGATTTCTATCTATATTTATTTATTATAAAATGAATAAATACATTGTAAATGAAGAAAATGGTTATACGGGTCTGGCCAATTTAGGAAATACATGTTTTCTAAATTCTTGCATGCAAGCTCTTAGTCATACCTATGAATTGACGAATCTTTTAACTTCGACGAATTATAAAAAAAATTTGAAAACATCTATTCCAGAAAACATTATTCTCAATGAATGGAATAATCTTCGAGAAATCATGTGGTCGCAAAATGGGGTTGTTGCACCTAAGCGTTTTGTACATAACGTGCAACAATTAGCCGCATTGAAAGATCGTGATTTATTTACAGGATGGGCACAAAATGATCTACCCGAATTCCTGTTATTTATTGTAGAGTGTATGCATAATAGTATATCAAGATCAGTAAAAATGAATATTAAAGGAAAGAAGAAAAATAATGTAGATCAATTGGCAGTGTCTTGTTATGAAATGTTAAAACGTGTTTATTCCACCGAATATTCAGAAATAATGGAAATGTTTTATGGAATTTATGTTTCGGAATTGTCATCGAAAAATAACAAAACCATCCATTCTTTGACGCCTGAAAGTTATTTTATATTAGATTTAGAAATACCAAAACAAAATTCGAATTTGCTTGATTGTTTTGATTCCTTTACTTCCTATGAGATGTTAGAAAATGAAAATGCATGGTTTAATGAAAAAACGGGTAAAAAGGAAAATGTTAAAAAACGCATTACCTTTTGGTCATTGCCAAAAATTTTGATCATTACATTAAAACGATTCTCTTTTGATGGGAGAAAGAAACGGCAAGATTTAGTCCAATTTCCTTTGAACGATCTTGATTTATCCAAATACGTAAGTGGATATAATGCAAAACAGTACAAATATGATTTATATTCCATTTGTAATCATAGTGGTGGTACAAATGGAGGGCATTATACGGCATTTGTAAAAACTATATCTAATGAATGGGTACATTTTAATGATACACATGTAGAACGTAATATTCAACCTAATAAAATTGTTACTCCAAAGGCATACTGTTTATTTTATAGAAAACAATAAATATTATTTAGGGATATATTTATAGCAAAACGTATGCATAAATATATCCTTTTCCTATATACTAATAAAAATTATTATGGAAGCCTATTTTTCAAATTTATTTAATTCAAGCACTCCGACTACAGCTCCATCCGCATCATATACGATAACTCCTGCAACTAGTACTCCGAGTAGTTCTAGTAAAAGTTCTAGTCCATCATCTGCACCCGCAAAGTGCGAAGATGGTTCAACACCTAGAGTCGTTTCTAGTACCACTACCACTACCACTAGTACTACTCCAAGTCCAAGTTCTGCATCAGTTCCATTCGAAGGATCCAGTAATAGTGAATTTACAGATTTTGTAAATGATATTTTCAATGCAACTACATACTCAATCATTTTTTGGATTTTAACTATGTATGGTATTTATAGACTCGGACAAGCAATATTTGCAAATAGAGGTGCCAATAATGAAACAAGCGGAGTATCTTCTTATAGTCGAACCATTGATATTGCTATTTTGGCCATTTTAGGTATTTATTTTTTCCAACTTTATTATTATTTATCAGAAGACGAAAAGAAAAATATTTTCGGTTATTCTTTACAATGGACACAACAATATTTTGATAATCCTTGGTCGCTCTTCGAACTAATTTGGTTCACTATTATCTTCTTTGCTTTGGTTTATATTTTGCGTGTTCCTATGGAACCAGAAGTAAAACCCATTTTAGTCAATTTTGTTGAACATAAAATATGGATTATTTATGCAATCTTTGCTGTTATTTATTTTTTTAAATATGTTTTGAATATTCCCATTGTTACCTTGATTTTTAATAATAGTATTGTGAAATATTTTGAAAATGTCCCACCTTTTTCTTCTTCTTCTCCAGGAATTTTTCAAAGTCTAGAAGACGATTTAGATGGATCTCCTAGTGCTAGTTCAACTAGTACTACTACCACTACTACCAATGTAGATGGAACTTTGGTAACCAGTCCAGCAGAATATACTTGCGAACCAGAAAAACAGGTATTCAATGTTTCCAATAATTTATATAGTTATGAAGAAGCTCAAAAAGTATGTGCAGCATTTGATGCATCCCTCGCTACATACAATCAAGTAGAAGCCGCATATAATAATGGAGGTGAATGGTGCAATTATGGTTGGTCGGATGGTCAAATGGCATATTTCCCCACTCAAAAAGATACATGGGAAAAATTACAGAAAAACCCGAATACCAAACATGCATGTGGTCGTCCTGGAATCAACGGCGGGTTTATTGACAATCCCTATGTTCGTTTTGGTGCCAATTGTTATGGCGTAAAAGCACCTGAACCAGATGGTTGGGCACCTGCATCTTACACAGAAGAATGTGTAGATAACAGTGAAAATGAAGAAATGCAAAAATTACGTAATTCGGCAAAATTAAATAGTTTTAACGTTAAGAAATGGTCGCGTTATTAAATCAATAATTAAATGATAAAAAGAGTATATAGTTTTTATCATTATGAATGTTGTTGGAATATTGTTGCATTTGTTTGTAACTATAGTAAATAAAAAATATATTCATACAAAAATTTTATTCGAAATTGGAAACGACTATCAATTAGAACTCGTCGTCAATGAAATGAATGTGACGAAAAAAGAAAAGGTTCGCATTATTGAAAATGATTGTGCATTGATTCCATTAAAAGATCAACCGAAACACAAAATAATAAATTAGGTTTTCTTTCTTTTCTTTCGCGTTGTTTCCTTTGATTTTTTCTTTGGTTTTTTTTCTATACAATCAAACAATTTTTCAAATAATTCATCAGAAATTAAACCATCGGGTTGAATGTGCATTTTTTCTTGGACTTCTTGATCAGAATCTTGATATGTTTTTAAAACAAACAGAGGAACGCCTAAATCTTTGAACCGCCCTTTTGAATAATCTTCCGAACCATATAAATCGTTATAATTATGCAATTGGGGTAAATGCTCTACATTTTTACGACTGGGATAAATACATTTATCATCTATACAATGAATAGGATCTTCTCGAATATGCAACATATATATTAATCCACGGTTTTATAACTACGTTTTAAATCATTTGTTGTTTTTATTTCACGTTGTTCTTTTAAATATTGTATGACATATTCTACTTGATTTGGGTCAGTCATTATTTTTCCTAAATGTTTTTCTAAAAATGTAAAGGTTAATGGACTATAATCCTTTTTTTCATATACCTTCAAATCACCATCATGTATCATTATTTTTCGATGTGCATTTCCCGAATTTTCTAAATGCTGACATATTTTTGAACTCAATTGATGTTTTTCTTCTCGTATCGTTTTCGATTTATCATTAATTATTTTTAATTGTGTGTCTAATAATACCCATCTACGAACTTGAGTAGCAAAATCTTCTTGGACAACTACTTGTCGTTCTGAATTCATTTGTATTTCTATTACAAATGAATTTGCGATTTATTCTGCCATTGGATTGGAAATATAAAAACTACCTAAAGTATTTAATACTTGAACTAACAATATCAAATTTGCCAAAATGATAAACGTTAATATGACTATGTATATGCATATAAACCATAAATATGGATACATTTCATTATATATGTTAGTATAAATAGGTTGAATAATAGAATATAGGTCGCGCTTTATATCTTCGCTTTGCATAAAATGTATAATACTATCTTTAATAGATCTCATATTTAATATAGAAATAGATACACTCAATTATATTTTTACGCGTAATAGAGGTTGTAATAAATTATCGTAAAAAGAATATACAAGATGAACAGTGTGATTCATAATACAAATGAACCTTTTGATTTTAATAAACTGTCTTTGAATCCTCCCATGGTTATTTCGGGTGGTAATTATTTTATCAAATATTCAATGGAAGGAAATGCATTATATATTCAACCACCTGAATGCAAAACCCGTGGTTCTATTTCAAAAACTGCAAAAAAAGCCCATTGTGATTTGATGTTTTCACATGAAAACACGCATTTCATCAAGTGGATGGAGGATTTAGAAACTTATTCATGTAAATTGATTTATGATAATCGCGAAGACTGGTTCGAAAGTGAAATGGATTTAAGTGACATTGAAAATTATTTTGCATCGCCCCTTAAAATTTACAAATCCGGTAAATTCTATTTAGCAAGGTCCAACATACCCAGTCGTTTAGGTAAAATTCATTTGAAGATTTACAACGAAAAAAAAGAGGAAGTAGATTTGGATTCAATTACTGAATCCACCAATTTAATGACCATATTAGAAATTCAGGGCATTAAATGTTCTTCACGAAGTTTTCAAATTGAAATGGAAATCAAACAGATGATGACGTTAGAACCCGTCAATCTTTTTGAAAATTGCTTGATTTCCAGCAATCGTCCTGTAATTGCGACTACAAAGGCGGAAGTATTGCCAGTTGCTCCTTATGTGGGACAAGATTTAGAAGAAACAGAATCTGTCACACATAGTGATGAAGAGGAGAGTTCCGCAATCAATATTGATACATCTGAGATCACTGACAAAGAAACTGATATTCTTGAACAAACAAAAGAACATATTCATTTAGAAGAAATGGATACTATTGAAAATCAAACCGATGAAATTGTATCTACTGAACCTACGATCGATGATTTAGAATTCACCGTTGATTTAGAGAAATTAGAATCCGACGAATCGATTTCTATTAAACCACAAAATGATATTTATTACGAACGATATAGGGAGGCCCAAAAGAGAGCACGTATTGCCAAAAATTTGGCATTGCAAGCATATTTAGAAGCCAAGGAAATTAAGAACCAATATCATTTGGATGATATTGAAAGTGACGAAGACGATTTTTTTCAAACCAATGAAATAGGCGAGATGGCCTAATAATATTTAGTCGATTTCCTATTTTACTTAAAAGATATTCTTGCTTCCTGTAAAAATTTTATCAACCGTTTATATAAAGTAAAAATGTTTAAGACTTTCACAAATCTTTTTAAGTCCGATAATGCAAAATGGTTGTTTGTTGCTATTGTTTTATGTATTGTAGCATATTCACTTCTTAACTATTCGAACGGTAAGGGGGTAGTTATGGATGCCATGAGCACTGGAACTGTAAAACCCAGTTCTAGTTTAGGCAACGAAGTGTTTGACACTAACAAACCTTCCAATTATGATACACCTCAAGCACTTGCTCCTACCGAAGTCCAGTCAGGTTCTGATTACAAGCAAGTAAGCACTGCTGCTCCTCAAGATTTGCTTCCTGCTGATAAGAACAGTGAATTTGCTACATTGAACCCTGTTAGTTCTAATTCCGGTAGCAATCTTCCTCAAGATCTTTTACAGGCAGGTAGTATGATTGGTGTTGATACCATTGGACAAACATTGAAGAACCCCAATTTACAGTTACGTTCTGAGCCCGCAATTCCCAAGCAACAAGTCGGTCCATGGAACAACAGCACAGTTGAACCCGATCTTGCTCGCGTTCCTCTTGAATTAGGTTGCGGTGAGCAATAATTGATTTAGTTTAGCATAAATATTCTTCTTTTAAGAATATTTATATAGTATATATAATGGATTCATTGGATTTATACATATATGTGATTATTATTGGCATTGTTGGATTGTGTATTTATATTTATCTAAGTTCTGATGAATTTCAATTAAAATGCATTGTATCCACAGTCGATGGAAATAAATATTGTGTTCGCGAACGCAAGAAAGTCCAAGACGCTGCCGATATGTTGGCCAAAGTCAATGTAAAATGTAAGCAATTAGTCGATTACTCAAATCAAAAATACGGAGATAAAGAGTGCGTAAAACGTTTGGTCAATGGATATAATCCCAAAAAAATCATGGAAACATTGCCAACTAGTGAATATACCGCATTTAGTGAAAACAAGGGAGAAAAATTGGCATTTTGTTTAAATCGTGATAAAAAGGGAGAGTCCAATATGATCGATGAACATACGTTGATGTTTGTGGCAATCCATGAACTATCCCATATTGCCACCAAATCAATTGGTCATAAGCAGGAATTTTGGGATAATTTTAAATTTTTATTAGAAAATGCGAAAGAATGTGGCGTTCATAGTCCGATCGATTATAAAACTAAACCTGCGCAATATTGTGGTATGGATATTAAAGATAATCCATATTATGACAATTAATTTAGCAATTATATATATATAATTGTTAAAATGGATGTTACTACTATGAAGAAAGATGGTGACTTGCAAAAACTTTCTGAAGATGCTATGAATTTATTTGGCAATGATTTGTTCAATATGCAAGTTATATCAACAGATGCATCAAATGAAATTTTGTTGAAAGAATTAAGTAATTTAGAACAAAATGCAGATAATAAAGCACAAAAGACTTTATTTACATCTATCAGTCATTTAAGTGAACCTGTGAAATTAGACTTATTACAACTAATTGCTGCTTTAACTATGACTGCAAAATCAAATGAAAATTCTCAAAAAGGAGGAGAAGATGGTGATGTTGTAGAAGAAATTCCTGAACAAACAAAAAATAAATTTTTATCAAATTCATCTTTATTTTATTCTATATTAGGTCTTTTTATAGGTTTAACATTACTGTATTTTGCACATTCTAATTTAAATGCATTGCAGGAGAATTATGATATTCAAATCCCGGGTGGGTTTTTAAGTCTATTAAAAGAACCTACAAAAACTGGAGGAACTCTTGTTAATAATGTCTTATCAAATTTAATGAAAAGGGCAGCGTCAGAAATAAATTATCAAACAACTCGAGCATGCACTCCAACAGATGGTTCATGGGCAACTAGTTTAATACAGACGCTGTGGGATCCACAAGGTGTGTCAAAGTGTGTAGTTGATGCTGGTTTAGAAACTGCATATATAGAAGCAAAACGAACTGCAAGTGAAATGTCGGTTACTTATAATTTTATTGTAAAAAGTGTTCAAGTCGGGACAGGTATGGTGTGTACATTTGGTGGAAGTACATATTATATCTTAGATGGCAGAAATAATAATAAGATTAGTGAATTTATTATGAATACTGTTAAAACCGTACCAGGTTTAAAACAATTATTACCAAGTTCTGAACAACAGTTAGCCATAAAAGATGGTAGTACAGGAGGAAAAAGAAAATCAAGAAGAAGGAAAACAAGAAAGTCCAAGAAAACAAGAAAAGGTAAAAAAGGCAAAAAGGGAAGAAAATCAAGAAGAAAACATGACAATTAATTTAGCAAATATATTTTTAATTACTCGTTTAAAAAATATATTAATTTATTATATAATGCATAATTCTACTTCATGTAGTATAGACGATAAAAAAAACGCACTAGTTCTTATAGAAAATACAAAGGATGACCCTAAAATAAAAGCAGAGATGGAGAAAATCAAGACAGAATTAAACCAAATGCCGTGTGCTAGAAACCCACAAACAGGAGGTGGATGGGAGGATTATACATTAACCGCAGAACAGCAAGTGACTGCTCTTGCGTGGGCGGGCAGAATTTATACTGTTTTAAAGTTGGGCGGGTATTTATATAACATTGTTGATGCTTATTCATTTCAGTGCCAGGCGCCTCATTGGGTGATGGGGTATTTTAATATGGGGGATTCAGCTTATTGTGCTTCGAAAGCAGCAATCATGCAAGAAACAATTGTACAATTGTCTATCCTGGTAGCTGGGTGGTCTGTCGCAGAAGGTGCGAAAAAGGCGGTTACCCCTTC
>JACKZZ010024099.1_pt1 | contig 135688 bp, 153 predicted proteins | sample 8027871 | NCBI WGS metagenome assembly JACKZZ01 (sample SAMN15724774, study PRJNA655200) | protist metagenome | isolation source: fluorescence activated cell sorting (FACS) single amplified genomes of... | place: USA: West Boothbay Harbor, Gulf of Maine | collected 2000-07-19
AGATTGTGAATAATTACATTAAAAAAATGTACAAAAAGTTCTTAAAACCAATTCAATTTAAAAAAAATGACAAAGGGTTTTATGCAATGGCTAATGGAGGATTATCAACATTAGTTTATGCATCATGGACAGAAGATAAAAAACTTGCTGCTAAAGAAATTAATCACACATTAAAACAAATAGACAAACTATTTTATGATGATGGATACATTAACGATAACTCTTTCAGGGGTCTCAGAGGGCAATGGTACCATTCATATGGAGTTGATATTGCCCTAGGATATATTTATATTGCTGAATTATGGGGAGCTAATGTTCCAAAAAATATACATGAGAAACTATTTAATTCAGTAAAAGTAGTAAATTTAGCGATTACTGATCCTGAAAAGTTTTTAGAAAGAAAAAATCCTAATGGTCTAGCGAGAAATAGAATTACAGATCCAAAAAAAGCAACACCTCATACACATCAAATGGCTATAGCTATAGACACTCTTATGGAAATAGTGACAGGTATAAAATTGGAACATGATCCGATATACTTACGAAAAAGAAAAATGCATACGCCTGATGGGATAGATGATCTAATTGGTTTCAATCCCAATTGTATAATTCGATAAATCTAAAAGATAAAGATTTTGGCTCCTCGGGCAGGACTCGAACCTGCGACCAATTGATTAACAGTCAACTGCTCTACCAACTGAGCTACCGAGGAATATCAAAAACACAACTTACTTTTTTTTAAGAGTAAAACAAGATTTTTTTTTGGAGGCATCGCCCAGAATCGAACTGGGATACAAGGATTTGCAATCCTCTGCGTAACCATTCCGCCACGATGCCCTCTCATCTCAATTTAAATTAAATAGAGAGCCTTTTATATATTAAATATATAAAATTAGTCTACCAAATAAGCCTTCAAAATGATTATTGTTAATTAATATTATTAAATTATAAACTTATTATCACCTATGAGTAACGATAAATATATACATACAGACGTTGAAGATAAGATTTATTCTTATTGGGAAAAAAACAATTTATTTAAACCAACAAAAAATAAGAAACAATTTTCAGTGGTTATACCTCCGCCCAATGTAACTGGTAGCCTTCATATGGGTCATGCTTTGAATAATTCAATTCAAGATCTTTTGGTTAGATACCACCGTATGAATAATTATGAAACCTTATGGCAACCTGGAACAGATCATGCAGGTATTGCCACACAGGCCTTAGTTGAGAAAAAATTAACCGCTGAAGGTATTGATAAAAATGAAATTGGAAGAGAAAAGTTCATAGAAAAGGTTTGGGAATGGAAGGAAGAACATGGTGATATCATTTTAAATCAACTAAAAAAACTAGGTTGCTCTTGTGATTGGTCAAGAAATGCTTTTACAATGGATGAAAACCTTTCAAAATCAGTTTTAAAAGTTTTTGTAGAGCTTCACAAAAAAGGTTTAATTTATAAAGATAAAAAACTAGTAAACTGGGATACGGTTTTAAAAACAGCAATATCTGATTTAGAAGTGGATCAAAGAGAAGTTAATTCTAAGATTTACTATATTCAATATCCTATAGAAGCTTCTAGTGATTTTATAACTATAGCAACAACAAGACCTGAAACCATGTTGGGTGATACAGCGATAGCTGTAAATCCAAAGGATGATCGATTTAAACATTTAGTTGGTAAGTTTGTAACAGTACCAATTGTTGGAAAAAAAATAAAAATTATTGAAGATGAATATGCTGATCCTGAGATGGGAACGGGTGCTTTAAAGATAACACCAGCACATGATTTTAATGACTATGAAGTGGGACAAAGAAATAATTTAGAAATCATAAATATTTTTACTGAAGGTGGCAAAGTAAACGAAAACGCTCCTAAAGAATATATTGGACTTGATAGATTTGAAGCTAGAAAAAGAATTATAAAAGAACTTAAAGAAAAAGAGTTTTTTGTTAAGGAAGAGAACATAAAGAATAAAGTTCCTTATGGGGATAGGTCTAATTCAATAATTGAGCCTTTTTTAACAGAACAATGGTTTGTCGATGCAAAAAAATTATCAATTAAAGCAAAAGATATAGTTAACTCTAAAAAAACTAATTTTTTTCCTGCTAATTGGTCAAAAACTTATTTTCAATGGATGAATAATATTGAGCCATGGTGTATCTCAAGACAGCTTTGGTGGGGACATCAAATACCTGCTTGGTATGGACCAGATAAAAAAATCTTCGTTGCAATAAATGAAGATGAAGCAAAATTGGATGCAAAAAAATTCTATAATAAAGATGTAGATTTAATTCGTGACCCAGATGTATTGGATACTTGGTTTTCATCAGGTCTATGGCCTTTTGCTACATTGGGTTGGCCTGACAATAAAGAATATGTGGATAAATTTTACCCGACATCAGTACTAGTTACAGGGTTTGATATTATATTTTTTTGGGTAGCACGTATGATCATGTTTGGAATGGAGTTTCTAGACAAAGAGCCTTTTAAAGATGTTTATGTTCACGCCCTTGTTAAAGACGAGAAGGGACAAAAAATGTCTAAATCTAAAGGAAACGTAATTAATCCTTTAGACCTAATTGAAAAATATAGTGCAGATGCTTTAAGGTTTACTCTACTGTCAATGGCGTCACCCGGAACAGACGTAAAACTTTCTGAAGATAGAGTTAAGGGTTATAGAAATTTTTTAAATAAATTATGGAATGCAAACAATTTTTTAATTACCAATAATTGTGATTTTTCTAAAATTGATGAAAAACCAATTTTATCAATTAATATTAACAAATGGATTTATGCTGAACTTATAGAAACTAAAAATAAAATTGAAAAAAATCTAAAAGATTACAGGTTTGATGAAGCTGCAAAAAATGCCTATCAATTTACTTGGCACTCATATTGTGATTGGTATTTAGAGCTATCTAAAACAATCCTATTTTCAGAAGATGAAAAGGCAAAAGATGAAGTAAGACAGGTATCAGCTTACGTATTTAAACAGATATTAATATTATTACATCCATTTATTCCATTTGTGACTGAAGAAATCTGGCTAAATAATAAATTTGACAACTTTGGTAAAGACTTTTTAATGTTAGCTAATTGGCCTTCTATAGAACTTGAAAGAGACACATCCATTAATCAAGTTGAAAAAATCATCAGTATAGTTTCTGAATTAAGATCATTTAAAAATGAATTAAGTGTAAGCCCTGGGTCATTTATAGATATTTCAATAGAGACTGTTAGTAAAAAAGAACAATTTTTTTTTACTGAAAATGAAATTATTTTAAAAAAACTTGGTCGTATCAAAAATTTATATAATAAAGATCTGGAAAAACCAGCTGCTACATTGATGGTTTCTGGAGATTTATTTAAAGTGTATTTTGATGAAGATGTCGATTTAGAATTAATTAAAAAAAACTTAACTACAAGGCAAAATAAATACCAAGAAGAAATGAATAAAATATCACAAAGATTAGCTAATAAAGGCTTTGTTGATAGAGCACCAAAAGATATTGTTGATCAGGAAAAAACTAATTATAATAATTTAAAAAATGATGTTGAGAGAATATCGATAACTATAAAGGGTTTATAATGGCAAAATTTAATAAAAAAAAATTACCAAGCAGACATACTTCATTAGGTGCTGATAGAGCTCCACATAGATCATTTTACTATGCAATGGGTGAAACAGAAAAAGATGTAGCAAAGCCATTTGTTGGTGTTGTTTCAACTTGGAATGAAGCTGCTCCTTGTAATATTGCTTTAATGAGACAAGCTCAATCTGTCAAAAAAGGCGTTAGAGCTTCAGGTGGAACTCCTAGAGAATTTTGTACAATAACTGTAACTGATGGTATTGCGATGGGTCACGAAGGAATGAAGTCATCTTTAATTTCTCGTGAGGTAATAGCTGACTCAACTGAACTTACTGTGCGTGGTCATTGTTATGATGCGCTTGTTGGTATTGCTGGTTGTGATAAATCTTTACCTGCCTTAATGATGGCAATGGTTAGATTAAATGTCCCAAGTGTATTTATTTATGGTGGCTCAATACTTCCGGGTCAATATAAAGGTAAAGATGTAACTGTTGTTGATGTTTTTGAAGCAGTTGGAAAACACTCAGCTGGAAAAATGTCTGCAAAGGAATTAAGAAAATTAGAGTTAGTTGCTTGCCCAAGTGCAGGTGCATGTGGAGGACAATTTACAGCAAATACTATGGCCTGTGTTTCTGAAGCTATTGGTTTAGCATTACCTTATTCAGCTGGAACACCTGCTCCATACGAAGAACGTGATAAATATGCTTTATTAAGTGGCAAGACTGTAATGAACTTATTACAAAAAAATATTCGTCCAAGAGATATTGTTACCAAAAAATCTTTAGAAAATGCTGCAACAATTGTAGCGGCTACTGGTGGATCGACAAATGCTGCTTTACACCTACCAGCTATTGCCAATGAAATTGGAATTAAGTTTGATTTAATGGATGTAGCTAAAATTTTTAAAAAAACTCCATATCTTGCAGATTTAAAACCAGGTGGAAAATATGTTGCAAAAGATATGTGGTTAGCTGGTGGAGTACCTATGTTATTAAAAACTCTTTTTGATGGTGGTTTTATACATGGTGACTGCATGACAGTTACTGGAAAAACAATGAAACAAAATTTAAAAAATATTAAATTCAACCCTAAGCAAAAAGTTTTAAGAGCTTATGACAATCCTTTATCTCCAGATGGTGGTGTTGTAGGTCTAAAAGGTAACTTAGCTCCTGATGGTGGAATTGTTAAAATTGCTGGTTTAAAGAAATTACAATTTACTGGTAAAGCTAGATGTTTTGATAATGAAGAAGCAGCAATGGCTTGCGTGCAAAAGAAAAAATATAAAGAAGGTGATGTAATTATTATTCGTTACGAAGGACCAGTTGGTGGTCCTGGTATGAGAGAAATGCTTTCAACAACAGGTGCTATTTATGGTCAAGGTATGGGTGAGAAGGTTGCTCTAATTACAGATGGTAGATTTTCTGGGGCTACAAGAGGTTTTTGTGTGGGTCATGTTGGCCCTGAGGCGGCCTTAGGCGGCCCTTTAGCTCTTTTACGTAATGGAGATGTAATTGATATAGATGCCAAAAAAGGGACTATTAACGTTAGATTAACTAAATCACAATTAGCCACAAGACATAAGAAGTGGAAAGCAAAAAAATCAAGCTTTGGATCGGGTACTATTTGGAAATATGCTCAAACAGTAGGTCCTGCTTATTTAGGGGCACCAACACATCCCGGTAAAAGAAAAGAAGTAAAAGTTTACGCTGATATTTAATGAAAATTAGACCCGTTATATTATGTGGCGGAGCAGGAACTAGACTTTGGCCTAATTCTAAAAATCATCAAGCAAAACAATTTATTGATTTTGGTAATTGGACTTTATTAGGAAAAACTCTTGAAAGAGTTAAATCTTCAACTTTTGATGTACCGATCATAAGTACAAATCTTAAATATTTAAAAGAGGTAAAAAAACATCTTAAGAAACATAAGATAAGTAAATATAAAATTGTTTTAGAGCCTGCAAAAAGAAATACAGCACCAGCAATTCTGGCATCAGCACTAATTAAAGACATTCCAAACGAGCAAGCATTGATGTTTTTAGCAGCAGATCATTTAATTGAAAAAGCTAGTATTTTTAATAAAGCTATTAATAAAAATAAAACTAATTTAACAGACCAAAATATATTCATCTTTGGAATTAAACCAACATCTCCATCAAGTGAATATGGTTATTTTTTAACAAAAAAAGTTAAAGGAAATATTAATAAAGTAACAAAATTTATTGAAAAACCTAAAGAAGTTAAAGCAAAACAAGTCATTAAACAAAAAGGTTATTGGAATTCTGGAATGTTTTTTTTAAGAAAAGACTCAATAATCAATAACTTTAAAAAATACCAACCTACAATATATAAAAATTGTGTTAATGCTGTTTCAAAAGCTAAACTTAAAGATAACACTTATTACCTAAATAAATCATCTTTTGAAAAGGCTACTGCTAAATCTTTTGATTATGCAATTTTAGAAAAAACCAAACAAATTAATGCTATTAAATTAGATATTCCTTGGTCAGATCTTGGCAGCTGGAAAGAGATCTTAAAGATGTATGATAAAAATAAGAATAAATATTACACGAAAAAAAATGTTTATTACAGACCTTGGGGTAGGTACGTTAATTTGTTTGAAGGCAAAGGTTTTTTAATTAAAGAGTTATTCGTTAAACCAAAAGGTATATTAAGTTTACAAAAACACCATCATAGATCAGAACATTGGTTGGTAACTGAAGGAACGCCTAAAATTACACTTAATAAAGATAGTTTTTCAAAAAAACAAAACGATCATATTTTCATTCCTTTAGAGGCAGTTCATAGAATTGAAAATAAAAACAACAAACCTGTTAAGATTATTGAAGCTCAAGTTGGATCAATATTAAAAGAAAGTGATATTGTAAGGTTTCAAGATGTATATGGCCGTATTAAATAATAATACGACCACATAATAAATATTTAAAACCAATTGTTAGGAATAATGATGTAGTGAATTGCAAGTACAATTGCAACCGACACCGTTAATCCTATAGTCATTTTAAGAAAGTCTTTACCAATTAGTGGAAACACATATTTGAATTTATAATCACTATTCATTGATGCGATTGCTAATTCTCTTCCACACAATAGTCCAACAAACACCCAAGTTGTTGACATTGGTAAGTCATTAAGTTCTTTAAAATAATAAAGAACAGCTGCATAAATAATATTTATTATGGTTGCTGATCTTGCGTACCTTGTGCCAGTTTTCTCTAAAACAACCTTTTGAATAGTTCCACCATGAATGTAGAAGATATAAAAAAGTAGTGCTGTAAAGTAAGCTAGTACAATTAATAATAAGTTAACATCAATTTGTCTTGGAAGATAAACTGCAATGTTAGCTACATCATGAGATAACCAAACCCACCATAACCAAGCAGAAGTTACCCAAACAGAGTTACGCCAAAAGCCAATCCATTTGTCTTCAACTTCATCTAGTTTTTCATTAATAAATTTTGAAATAACGACCCAGCAAATATAAGCAGCCGTTGCAGCTAAACCATATCCTACAACACTCTTCATAAGCATTTTTTCAAGCACCACCGTTGATGCAAAAGCTGATAAAACTAAGAAGGTTGTTGAAACCGGTATTCCTATTCTTGTTAATATTAGAAGTATTCCTGGTGCCACTGCGTGATACCATTGTATTTCTTGGAAAGGTATTCTTGTTAGTCTGCCGTAAGAGATATCTCCATCATTACTGTACCAGCCCCAAGTAATAGCAAGTATCATCACAAATGAGGCTGCACTAGCAAGGGTATACCATTTAAACCATTTTTGTTTTGACGCTATAAATGTTCCAAGCGTTTGAATTGAATCATTTGCTATAACGCTATATCCCGCTAAAGCAAAACCGACGATCGTATATACTGTTGTCATTTCCATCTTATTTTTCCTATTTTTAATTTATCTTTATTGTTTTCCATTTCGAACGATTCTTATTCTTGAGGTCGATTTAATAGAGAAGAGAAATTTTATCTATAGGTAAATTTATTAATATTTTTTGTGATGAGTTGATTCATTGATAATTATATTATTCAAAGTTGAAGTCTATATAGAGAATTTATTAATATTATTTGAGGGATGATGATTCATCGTTAATTATATTAATTAATAATTTTGTCTAGTTGTAAAATATTTTAAATACAACTTACTAGGGCTTTATAGATACTAAAATATCACCTTATAAATACCTATTAAGAACAGTGGTATCTGCAATCCAAAGTTAGTTAATATAGCCTTATCTTTTGATATAAATCCAGCTATTGTCCAACCAATAACGCCAAGACCATGGAAGTAGATGTTAATAGGGTAGATATTTAAATTAGTTAATAATATTCCAGTTAATACTAAAGCAGTACTGATCCATTTAAGGTATTTTTTAATAAACATAGTGTCCTCTATATGTAAGTTTTATTAAGAATTTATTACAATTATAGATGAAACAAAAATCTTTATTAGCAGGGTATTGACATAATAAAGTGTTATGTTATAACATCACATAATGAATAATAATGATATAGTTTTTGATATAATTAAGAAATCTAAAAAACATTTAACTGCTTATGAAATATTAGACAAATTTCAAAAATTTAAAAAGATACAACCAATGGCTGTTTACAGATCTTTAAAAAAACTAATTGAAGAAGACAAGATACACAAGTCTAATCAAAATAAGACTTATGTATTGTGCAGTCATGAGCATGTTAAGCATAATCCATCTATAGCCATTTGTAGAGATTGTGGAGACACAGAAGAGCTTAAATCAGAATTATTTGAAACAATATTTAAAAAAAACCCAATCAAAAAATATGACTTCAACAAGTTTCAGCTTGAAGTTTCAACAATATGTAGGAGATGTAACTAATGGAACACGCACACGAATTACCAGAATTTCTTCATTTTTTAGAAGAACTTATAGAAGAATATGGAATATTAAGAGGCTTTATCTTTGGTTTCGTACATACTCTAATACCATTAATTGGTTTTTATTCAGGTTGGAGCATAAACCGTTTTTTAAAATTAGTTTCTAACGGGGCAATTGCTGGAATAATTGGAATAGTTCTAGCTCATATCATAGCAGACTTTATAGCAGCCTTACTTGATCCTAATTTAAAAAGTGCAGCCTTTGGAATTGTACTTGGTGGTTTCTTACCTTTATTAGCCGTTCCTTTTTTAGAAAAATATGTAACCAAAAGTCAATACCACAATGTCGTTGGTGATCATGAAGACTTAAAAAAGGATTTGAAAAGTAAACATATTTAATATTTAATAGATTATGTGAATACAGTTCCCTTAACATTAAATGAAATTTTAGAATTAGCTAAAAAAACATTACTAGCTAATGGTTGTGATGAGGAAAATGCTAGCATTTTAGCAGATACTATTATGAGAGCTGAAAGAGATGGCTCTGTTTCTCATGGTTTGTTTAGATTGCCTGCTTATGTAGCTGGCTTAAAAAGTAAAAAAATTAATGGTAAAGCAAGACCTGAATTAGAAAATGTTGCTCCAAGTATTATTAAAGTATTAGGTAACAATGCAGTTGCTCCTATGGTTTTAAGTTTAGGATTACCAGCTGTTATTGATTTAGCTAAAAAAAATGGTGTAGCTGTTCTTGCTATAAAAAATTCACATCACATGGCAGCTCTTTGGCCTGAAACTGAAGCTATTGCAGAAGCAGGTCTTGTTGGTATCGCTTGTACATCTTATAAGCCTGCTGTTGCACCAGCGGGTGCTACGAAACCTTTATATGGTACAAATCCAATTTCTTTTGCTTGGCCTAGACCTGGTAAAACTCCAGTTGTCTACGATATGGCAACAGCTTCAATGGCAATGGGTGAAGTTCAAATTGCAAAAAGAGAAGGGCATAAAGTTCCTCTTGGAACGGGTTTAACTAAAGAAGGTAAAGAAACAACTGATCCAGGAGAAATTGCTGATGGTGGGGTTATACTTCCTTTTGGTAGCTATAAAGGATCTAGTATAGCAATGATGGTTGAGTTATTAGCTGGAGCATTAATTGGTGAAAATTTTAGTTTTGAAACTGCTGCTAAAGATAATAATGATGGTGGCCCTCCAAGTGGTGGAGAATTTATTATAGCAATCTCACCTGAGAAAATTTCTGGTAAAGGTTGGGATAAACATGCTGATGAGTTTTTTAGTAAAATGTCAGCTATGGAGGGTGTTAGACTCCCAGGTGAAAGAAGACATAAAAATAGACTGGATAAAGGACCAAGAAATATTAATGAAGAACTTGTTAATAAAATTAAATCTTTAAGTTAATTCAATTTCAATAGGTGTGTGATCTGAGGGTTTTTCTTTTCCTCTGGGGTCTTTATTAATATTAACATTCTTAACTATATTTAATAAAGAATTTGATACTAAGAAGTGATCTATTCTTAATCCATTATTTTTCTGCCAAGCACCTCTCATATAATCCCAATAAGTATAACCTTCTTTTTCACCATGAATATGACGGTATGCATCATGAAAACCTAAATTAATCATTTCTCTAAATTTTTTTCTTATCTCAAGTCTGTATAAAGCGTCATCTTCAAACCCTTTAATATTATAAGCATCTTCTGCTGAAGGAAGAATATTAAAATCACCAGCTAAAATAATATTTTCATTTTTCTTTGAAAGAGTTTTTAGTTGTTTAATCAAAGTATCTAACCAATCTTTTTTATAAGTATATTTTTCAGTATCTACAGGATTACCGTTTGGAGTGTAAATATTAATCAGTTGAATATTTTTTTTCTTATGTTTTAATTCTGCTGAAATAATTCTTGATTGTTTTAACTTGTCTTTAATCAAATCTAATCTAACATTTTCTAGTTTATGCTTAGAAATGATTGCTACGCCGTTATAACTTTTTTGTCCAAATACATGACTTTCATAATCTAATGCTGAAAAATCATCATAGGGAAAAGTTTCATCTTGAGTTTTAATCTCTTGCATCATGACAACATCAGGAGAAAATTTTTGAAGGTATTCTTTAATATTTTCAATTCTTGCTCTAACAGAATTAACATTCCAAGATGTTATAATCATTATATGGAGAACGAAACACCACAACCGCAAGAAGATTTGCTTTGTGGGTTAGAGATTTTAAATTGATCACCAATTAGTTCCGAGACAAAGTCCACTTCTGAACCTTTTAATAAGTCTGCTGAAGTTTTATCTATAAGAATATTTTCATGTTTTAAGTCGTCTGCTTCTAGTTTTTTGTCAAAAGTAAACTCATATTGAAAACCTGAGCAACCACCACCTTTAATAGCGATTCTAAAAAATGACCCTGGATCTTTTTGAGACAACAAATTATTAATCTGTTTTATAGCTTTATCTGTAAATTTAATTTCTTTAATCATATAACAACACTGATATTACTAATATAATATCAATTTATTAAATTTAAAGTATGAATAATTACTCAAATTTAGCTCTAACCAAAAGTAAAGGTCGTATTTTTAAAGAAGCCAATTCACTTTATAGAACACCATTTCAAAGAGATAGAGATAGGATTATTCACAGTGCCTCATTCAGAAGACTAAAGCATAAAACACAAGTTTTTGTTAATACAGAAGGGGATCACTTTAGAACTAGAATTACCCATTCAATTGAAGTTGCACAAATTGCAAGATCAATAGCTAAACATTTAGGTTTAAACGATGATCTGGCTGAAACTTTAAGTTTGGCTCACGATTTAGGGCATACACCATTTGGACATGCAGGAGAAGATGCTCTTAATGAATGCATGGTTAACTTTGGGGGCTTTGATCACAACCTTCAAACTTTAAGAATAATTATGTTTCTTGAGCATAAATACCTTAAATTTAAAGGCCTAAACTTAACGTTAGAAACTTTAGATGGATTATTAAAGCACAATGGCCCAATTGTTGATCTCTCTACAGTTAATAGGCTTATTGGATTGAAAAGTTTTAAAAATAAAATAAATTTTACTAACTCTGGATCATTGGAAGCTCAAATATCAGCAATCTCTGATGATATTGCCTATAATAATCATGACATACAAGATGGTATCAGAGCCAAAATGTTTAATTTAAACGACTTGATTGAAATTAATTTTTTTAAAGATATTTATAAATCTCATAAAAAAAATATTAAAAATAATAATAAAGATATTTTGATATATCAAATAATACGAGATTCAATTGATTTAATGGTTAGAGATTTGATTAAAAATACCAAATATAATTTAAAAACTAATAAGATTAAATCTTTAAATGATGTTTATAAATTAAATAATCCAATGGTATGTTTTTCTAGTAAGTTTCTAAAAATTGAAAAAGAAGTTAGGTTTTTCCTAAGAAGTAAAATGTACAACAACAAGAAAGTATTATTAAAAAATAATCATGGAAAAAAAATCGTTAATAAACTTTTTTATAAAATTAAGAATAAGCCTAAAAAATTCTTAAATACTGACCAATTAAAAAATGACCCTAATAGAGCGATCGCTGATTTTATTTCAGGTATGACAGATAGATATGCAATCAATTTAAATAAAGCTATTTAATGAACATCTTTGATCTCTACTTAGATAAAATAATAATTTTGATTAAAAAGTTAAATAAAGATGGTTCTTTAGAATTACCTGAATCTTTAAATGGAATTAATGTAGACATACCACCATCAAATTTTGACTGCGATATCTCAACTAATGTAGCTATGGTACTCTCTAAAGCGAATAAAAAATCTCCAATTGATATTGCAAATACTTTAATTGACTTAATTAAAAATGAAGATGAAAAAATTGAAAGTATTTCTGTGGCAAAACCAGGATTTATTAATATCAAATTTAAAACAATATATTGGAATAATTTTATTAAAAATGTTAACCAAAATTACAAAGATTTTGGTGTCAATATTAAAGAAAAAAAACAGAAATATCTTGTAGAATTTGTTTCAGCTAATCCAACAGGTCCTCTTCACGTAGGACATTGTAGAGGCGCAATATTAGGAGATGTAATTTCAAATATATTAATTTTTAACAAACATGATGTTTCTAAGGAATATTATGTAAACGACTATGGTAATCAGATCATAAATTTTACAAAGTCTGTTTTTTTTAGAATTAGAGAAATCCTTTTTAATGAAAAATTTCCAATTGAAAATTCAGATTTATACCCTGGTGATTACTTGGTTGATATTGCTAAAAATATTATAGAATCTAACAAAGTTTTAAAATTTGATAAATTTGAAGATATTTCAAAAAAATTAACCTTATTGTCAGTCTCAGAATCTTTAAAATTGATTAAAAACAATTTATCAAACCTTGGAATAGTGCATGATAAATTTATCAGCGAAACTGATATTGTCCTAAATAATGAAGTTCAAAAAGCAATTGATAAATTAAAGGATAAAAAACTAGTTTATAGTGGAAAAATTAAGGCACCTAAAGGCGAGGATGATCAAAACTGGGTTGAAAGAGAGCAACTTTTATTTAAATCAACAGATTTTGGAGATGACAAAGATAGAGCACTTAAAAAATCTGATAAATCGTGGACTTACTTTGCTAGTGATGTGGCTTATCACGATAATAAATTAAATAGAAATTACGATACACTTATTAATATATTAGGAGCAGATCACGCTGGTTATATAAAAAGGATAACTTCTGTCGTTGAAGCATTATCTGGAGATAAAAAAAAATTAATTTGTAAGGTGAGCCAACTTGTAAAACTAATTAAAGATGGAAAACCTTTCAAAATGTCGAAAAGAAAAGGCGACTATATAACTGTTGAAGACTTGATTGCTGAAGTAGGTAAGGATGCTACTAGATTTATTATGCTTAATAGAAGTAGCGATGTAGAGTTGGATTTTGACTTTACAAAAGTTAAAGAAAAATCAAAAGATAACCCTCTTTACTATGTTCAATATTGTTATGCTAGAATATCATCTGTTTTTAGACACGTAGATCTTAATATAGAAAATGATTTGAATATAAATGATTACGAATTTGAATACACTGGAGATGAAATTAAGATATTAAAAAAAATAGCTGAATGGCCCAAATGTATTGAAGCTGCAAGCTTAAGACTTGAGCCTCACAGAATACCAGTTTATCTTTATGAGCTTTCATCAGAATTCCACTCATATTGGAATATGGGTAAAGATGATCCATCAAAAAGATTTATCAACGAACAAAAGAAGATATCAAATGATAAGTTAGTTTTTTTAAAAGTTATATCTAATGTTATCAAATCAGGAATGAACATTGTTGGAGTAGACACTCCTCAAAAAATGTAATGTTAAAAGAGCTTAAATATCTTTTATTTTTAATTGTTATAGTTTTATTTTTTTTTCTATCTTTCAAATATTATTTTTCAAATGAAAATAAAAAAAATTCATATAGATCTTTAAAAAATATTGAAGATAAAACTGAAAATTATTCTCGTAATCTTATTTTACTTAATAGTGATACTGTTAATATCGTAGAATATGTTGAAAAAAGCATTGATAAAAACAAAAAGAATTATAATTTTTGGAAATTAATAAATAATGATGGATGATCGTAAAAGTTTTATAGTTGGTTTAAAATCAACTAAATTATTGATTATAGAAAAAAAATTTCTAATTAAACATAAGCCCTGGGGAATAATACTTTTTTCACGTAATATCAGAAATATTGCACAGGTTAAAAAATTAACAAATGAAATTAGAAATATATTTAATGATAAGAGATACCCTATTTTAATTGATCAAGAGGGAGGGAGAGTAAATAGATTAAGTAAATTTTTTAAAGCAGATAAATTTACAGGAGAATTTTTTGGCAATCTTTATCTTAAAGATAAAAAAGAATTTTATACTGAATATAAAAAGTTTATAAATAAAACTGCCTTATTATTAAAAACTGTAGGCATAAATATTAATACTTTACCCGTTCTTGACGTAAGATCAAAAGGGTCTAGCTCAATAATTGGTGACAGAGCATTTTCAACTAATGCAAAGATTGTGTCACAAATTGGTGATATTTGTATTAAAGAATTGCATAATAATAAGATTGCCGCTGTAATAAAACATATTCCTGGTCACGGTATGGCTAAAGTTGATAGTCATAAAAAAACTCCTACAATCAACAAGGAATTAAGGCATCTAAATAATAATGATTTTATGGCATTCAAAAATAAAAATAGTCTGTTTGCAATGACAGCACATCTTATTTATAAAAATATCGATAAAGCAAATACAGCAACACATTCGAAGAAAATTATAAAACTAATAAGAAATCAAATTAAATTTAAAAATATTTTGATGTCTGATGATATATCAATGAAAAGTTTAAAAGGCTCTATAGCAATTAATACAAAAAAATCCTTTAATGCTGGTTGTGATCTAGTTCTTCATTGTAATGGAAATTTAAAAGAAATGAATGATGTGGCTCTGTATTCACCATTTATAAGTAAGTTTATTATTAAAAAAACATCACAATTTTATAAGATTATAAGTTAATATTTACTATGTCTGACACCGATTCTAAAAACTTTAATGTAGATCTTGATAATTATAACGGTCCACTTGATGTTTTATTGGATTTGGCAAAAGCTCAAAAGGTTAACCTTGAAGATATTTCAATAACATTACTGGCTGATCAATTTCATAATTATATTACTAACGAAAAAAATCTTAATCTAGAGTCTGCATCAGAATACTTATTGATGGCTACCTGGTTAACTTATCTCAAATCAAAACTTTTGTTGCCAGGAAATCCAGAAGAAGAATTTAAAGTTTTAGAAGTTGCTGAAAAATTAAAATTACAATTAAAAAAATTAGAGTTGATTAGATTACTTTCTGACCAAATGTTAAAAAGAAAAAGACTTGGTAGAGAAATAAGAACTAGAGGAATTAAAGGAAATATACGATCTATATATAGTACTGAATATAAACTAAATCTTTACGAACTTTTAAAATCTTATTCCTCAATTATTATGACCAAAGATTTTCAAAGGATGAATATTCCTAAACTTCCAGTTTTTACCACTGAAGATGGTATCAAAAGAATAAAAGAATTTTTTGGTAAGTTAATTGATTGGAGAAATATTGATGAATTAATACCATCTTCATTTAAAAGTGGCTCAAAATATAAAACATCTGGTAAAGCAGGAATTTTTGCTGGTTCCTTAGAGCTGGTTAAGGAGGGGAATCTAACTATAAAGCAAGAAAACTTATTTGATGATATTTATATTAAAGAACTAAAATGACAAAAATAAAAAAAGAAACAAATAACAATATAGTTACTTTTCCTTCGAAAATGAATGATGGTGAAAGAGAAGTTGAGGCAATAGTTTTTGCTGCTGCTGAACCACTAGATATTGACACCATTGAATCTAAAATTTCAAAAAAAATTGATGTTTTAAAATCATTAGAGAAACTTCAAAAAGAATACTCATCAAGAGGAATTAATTTAGTTTGTATTTCTAAGAGATGGTCTTTTAGAACTTCTGAAAATTTATCAAACCTTATGTCTCAAGAAAAAACTGTAGAAAAAAAACTATCTCGAGCTGCAGTTGAAACATTAGCTATAATTGTTTATCACCAGCCTGTTACCAGGGCTGAAATAGAAGAGATAAGAGGTGTTGCTTTTGGTACTAATACGCTTGAAATTTTAATGGAGCTCAATTGGGTAAAACAACAGGGTCGTAAAGATGTTCCTGGTAAACCAATTCAGTATGGAACTACTGATGATTTTTTAAGTCACTTTAGTCTTCAGAAGTTATCAGATTTACCTACAGTTGATGAATTGGGATCCGCTGGTTTGATTGATAGTTCAAATATAGATAATGCAATATTTGGTACTGGTAAATTTTATAAAGAGAAACAAGAAGAGAAAAAAGAAGATATTTATGAAAATATCGATGAGATGCTAGGTGGAACACTTAGTCCAGAAGAAGATAAGTAAAAAGTTACTTTAAAATTAAATCTAAAAGAGGTATAAAATATTATGAGCATTGGAATTTGGCAAATAGCAATTGTGGTTATCTTAGTTGTCCTTTTATTTGGTAGAGGTAAAATTTCTAGTCTAATGGGTGATGTAGCCAAAGGTATAAAAAGTTTTAAAAAAGGTATGGCTACAGATATTACTGATGAACCTGAACCTAAAAACGTTTCAGAAAATAATCAAGACAGCAAAGACAAAGAATAAATTAAATGCCCACTATTGGCTGGTTTGAGATTTTAATAGTAGTTGCTGTTGCAATCATTGTTATTGGACCTAAAGATTTCCCCCATATGTTAAAAAAAGTTGGTTCATGGATTGGAACCACAAAAAGATATATCAGCAACATACAAAGTGAAGTAGCTGACCTTGATATTAATTCTAATGAAATAGAAAAACCTATAGAAGAAAAAAAAGATAATGACAAAATCTGAAAATGAAGGTGGCTTTATAAGTCATTTAACTGAACTCAGAAAAAGATTAATTCATTCTTTTATTTTTTTGTTCATCTTTTTTATTGGCTGTTATTTTTTTTCAGAACATCTCTATGGTTTTTTAGTTGAGCCTTTTGCTAAAGCAGTAAATGAAAGTGGAACTGATAGAAGATTAATTTTTACAGCTTTACAGGAAACATTTTTAACATATTTAAAAGTTTCCTTTTTTGCAGCATTCTTTGTTACTTGTCCCTATATACTAGTACAAATATGGAAATTTATTGCACCAGGTCTTTATAAACATGAAAAAATTGCAATCGTCCCTTATCTAGTTTTAACACCTATATTATTTTTTCTAGGAGGAATGCTTGTTTATTATTTAATAATGCCACTAGCCATAAAGTTTTTTCTATCTTTTGAAAGCACAGGAGCTGCAACAGGGCTACCTATTCAATTGGAAGCAAAAGTTAGTGAATATCTTTCACTTGTAATGAAATTAATTTTTGCATTTGGTATAAGTTTTCAGCTACCAGTTGTTCTTAGCTTGCTTGCTAGAGTGGGTATTGTCGATGCTAAATTTCTAAGAGAAAAAAGGAAATATGTAGTTGTAATGATTTTTGCAGCAGCTGCACTATTAACACCGCCTGATCCTATAACTCAAATTGGACTAGCAATACCATTATTGATTTTATATGAATTATCTATATTTTCTGTAAACATTATTGATAAGAAAAATAAAAAAAATGCATAATATAAAAGAAATTAGAAATGATATTGAGGCTTTTAAAAAAGCTTTGAATAAAAGATTTTTAAATATAGATGTCGATAAGATTTTATCATTGGATGAGAACAATAGAGAATACATTCAACAAAGAGAGCTGCTTGAAAAAGAAAAAAAGGACATCTCAAAATCTAAAGATCAGTCTCTTTTTGAAAAATCAAAAAAAATTTCTTCTGAAATTGATAATATTAGTAAACTACAAAGTAATATTAAAAATGAATTAGAGACTATTTTGTCATCAATACCAAATATACCTCATTCTGACGTTCCTACAGGTAAAGATGAAAACTCAAATGTAGAAATTTCTAAATCAGGGACAATACCTAATTTTACATTTAAGCCTAAATCTCATTATGAATTAGGTGAAAACTTAAACATGCTTGACTTTGATCTTGCTACAAAAACTACCGGCTCAAGGTTTGTTTTTGTAAAAGATAAATTAGCTTTGTTAGAAAGAGCTTTATCAAATTTTATGCTTGATACACATGTTAATACTAATGGTTATGAAGAAATATCACCGCCACTAATTGCAACAGATGCTACTATGTATGGTACGGGACAATTACCTAAATTTGATAATGATCAGTTTGAACTTAAATTAGAAGATTCTAGTGACAGAAAATTTTTAATTCCAACAGCTGAAGTTATTTTAACCAATATTGTAAAAGACCAAATTATTGATAAAAAAAAACTTCCTATGAGAATGGTTGCCTCAACTCCATGTTTTAGAAAAGAAGCAGGTAGCTATGGTAAAGATACAAAAGGAATGATTAGACAACACCAATTTTACAAAGTTGAAATGGTAAGTATTGTTGAGGCTGACAAGTGTTTGGCAGAACTTGATAGAATGACTGATTGTGCGACTAAAATTTTAGATTTGTTAAAACTTCCTTATAGAAAAATTGTTTTGTGTACTGGTGATATGGGCTTTAGTGCTGAAAAAACTTTTGATATTGAGGTGTGGCTTCCATCAGAAGATAAATATAGAGAAATCTCAAGTTGTTCTTCTTGTGGGTCATTTCAAGCCAGAAGAATGAAAGCTAGATATAAAAACGAAAAAAAAGAAACAGTGCTTGTTGGAACCTTAAATGGCAGTGGTTTAGCAGTCGGTAGAACACTAGTTGCTATACTAGAAAATTATCAACAAGAAGATGGCTCTATTTTAGTACCAGATGCTTTAAAACCTTACATGAATAATATTGAGAAAATCATTAAGATTTAAAGTTGTTTTAATTTGATAGATGTTGTAAGAAGTCACTTTAATCAAGGAGAATTATGGATCAAGGAATAGGCCAATTTATACCGCTAATTTTAATTTTTGTTATTTTTTACTTTTTTTTAATAAGACCTCAACAAAAGAAAGTTAAAGAGCATAAAGCCATGGTAGAAAACTTATCTAGAGGAGACAAGGTTGTAACGTCTGCTGGTATTATTGGGACAATTGAAAGAATTATTGATAATGAAAAAGTTGAAGTGCAAATTGCTGACAACGTTAAAGTTGAAATTATCAAATCTACAGGTATCCAAGGATTACTTAACTCCCCTGAAGTAAAAAAATAACATTTAACTAAAGTGTTATACTTTTCCAAATTAAGAATTACCTTAGTTTCATTAGTATCAATTTTTTTTATTTTTATTGCCGTTTCTAATTTTCAGAACTCTGAAGACAGCTTTATTTCAAAAAAGATAAATCTAGGTTTAGATTTACAGGGTGGCTCATATCTTTTACTTGAGATTGATAATGGACCTGTTGAAGTTCAAAAATTACAAAATACAGCAACTGTTATTAGAAATTTTTTAAAAGATAAGAAAATATCTTTTAATGATTTGAGAATAGAAAATAAAAAAATAATATTTAATACATCAAATGATAATGTTCAGTTAGTTGAAAATTTTTTTCTTGATAAAGAAAGTGATATTAACCCCTATTATAACCAATATAAATCTCACCAGTTTGATGTAGAAATACAAAATAATGAATTTATTTTAACTCTTTCAAAGTATGGACTTATTGAAATCAAAACCTCTTCACAAGACCAAGCTTTAGAAATAGTTAGAAGAAGAGTTGATGAGGTTGGTACAAATGAACCCAATATATTAAAAAGAGGCAATAATAGAATTTTAGTTGAACTTCCAGGTCTTGATGACCCTATGCGTATAAAGTCACTTTTAGGAAAAACTGCAAATTTAACATTTAGATTCGTCACTCAAAATAATAATGACACTTTCGGAACTGAAATGCTTCAGTTTGAAGATGGAACTAGTGAAGCAATGGTTAGTAAAAGAATAATCTTAAATGGTGAAAATTTACTAGATGCTCAGCCACAAATGAACAATCAAACAAATGAAACAGTAGTATCATTTACTCTTGATAGAGTGGGGGCTAAAAGATTTGGTAAAGCAACTAGTACAGGTGTTGGTAAACAATTAGCAATTGTTCTAGATGGTAAAATTGTTAGTGCTCCAGTAATTAGGGACACTATAGCAAGTGGAAATGGCCAGATCAGTGGGAATTTTACATTTCAGTCTGCAACAGACTTAGCTTTACTCCTAAGATCAGGAGCATTACCAGCTCCACTTAATATAATTGAGGAAAGAACAGTAGGACCTGACCTTGGTCAAGACTCAATTAATGCTGGCGTTATTGCTCTTATGATTGGTTTTTTATTAGTTATAATTTTTATGTTTTTTAAATACAAAATATTTGGTCTAATTGCTAACATAACACTACTAATTAACTTATTCTTTTTAGTTGGTATTCTAACTTTATTTGAAGCCACATTAACACTTCCAGGAATTGCAGGTATTATTTTAACAGTTGGTATGGCAGTTGATGCTAATGTATTAATTTTTGAAAGAATTAAAGAAGAGTGCAAGAAAGAAAAAAATAATATAATAGCTTTCGATACAGGCTATGTAAAATCAAAAACCGCAATTATAGATGCAAATATAACCACATTAATTGCAGCTGTAATCTTATTCTTTATGGGTTCTGGTCCAGTTAAGGGCTTCTCTGTGACATTAGCTGTTGGAATTTTTACTACACTGTTTTCAGTTTATTTTATTGCAAGAATGCTTACGGGTCTTTACGTGGTAAGAAATAAAGAAAAAACTAAACTGATATAAATGATTAATTTTAATAAATTTTATAAACTATTTAATCTCATCTCTTTAAGTCTAGTCGTGGTATCTGTTCTATTGCTATTTTTTAAAGGACTTAATTTTGGTGTAGATTTTAAAGGCGGAACCTTAATAGAACTAAGGTCTAATGATAAAAATATTAACGTTACTTCTTTAAGACAATCTTTTAATAAAATGAATTTAGGAGATTTTAATGTTAAAAAATTTGGTAATGAAAATGATTTTTTAATTAAAATTGAGAAAAAAGACACAAGTGCAAACGCTATTGAGATTATTAAAAAAGATTTAACATCTTCTTTGGGAGGCTCTTTTAATTTCAGAAGAGTTGAGAATGTTGGCCCAAAAGTTAGCTCTGAATTATTAAAGTCTGGTATTATTGCAATCGCTCTATCTCTAGCTGCAATGTTATTTTACATATGGATAAGATTTGAATGGCAATTTAGTTTAGGTGCTATTTTAGCCTTATTCCATGATGTTATTATAACACTAGGTCTTTTCTCACTATTTAGTTTAGAAATAAATCTATCAATAGTAGCTGCTGTTTTAACTATAGTTGGTTATTCAATGAACGATACAGTTGTAATTTATGACAGGGTTAGAGAAAATTTAAGAAAGTTTTCTGATATCAAGATTTATGAACTTACAAATATTTCAATCAATGAAACTCTTTCACGAACTATAATTACATCAGTCACAACTTTACTTGCTTTAGTTTCAATTTATTTATTTGGTGGGGAAATATTAAAAGGTTTTTCTTTAGCTATGATAATGGGTGTTGTATTTGGAACCTATTCTTCAATTTATATAGCTAATCCAATACTTGTAAAACTTAGAGTTTCACAAAAAACAATCCTAAAAGAAGATACCGAGTAGATTTAATAAAGGTTTTGAGCTGCTACCATTGTAAGTAACATTGGTAGAGATAAAAGTGTGTTTGTTCTTGAAAACAACATTGCTGTTCTTGCTGATTTCGCTTTAACATCAGGTTCACACTCAACAATACCTAGTGCTCTTTTTTGATTTGGCCAAATTACAAACCAAACATTAAAAGCCATATATAAACCAAGCCACATACCGATACCGATAGCTGTACTTTTTCCACCACCACCTAATGTCATAGCATCGTGTAAATAACCATTTAAGTGAGCTAAAATTAATCCTGATAGTACAGTCAGTAAAGCTGCCCATCTAAAATAAAACAATGCAGCTGGAGCAATAACTTTACCTATAGCAGGTTTTTGTTCATCAGGGATTTTTGGCATATTTGGAATTTGTACAAAGTTAAAATACCAAAGAAGCCCAATCCACATAATAGCAACAGTTACGTGAATTAATCTTGTTAACCAACTCCAAAAAATTGTATCAAAATCAAAACCGCCATTACCATAAAATAACCCCAGAAATAGAATTATAGCTAAAGCTAATGATGCATGAATTGTTTTTGGAAGAGATGATAGTAAATTACCCATAATTAGAATCACTTATACACTAATTGTTTAAATCTTTAACTTCTTTTTAAATTTTTCTTCCAACATAGGTTTTAAAAATTCCCCAGTATAACTACCTTTTATTTTGATAATATCCTCAGGTTTCCCCTCTGCGATAATATTTCCACCTTTGACACCACCTTCAGGACCCATATCAACAATATAATCAGCTGTTTTGATTACATCTAAATTATGCTCAATAACAACAACTGTATTTCCCAATGCAACAAATGTATGCAATATTTCTAATAGTTTTTTAATATCATGTTGATGAAGACCAGTAGTTGGTTCATCTAATATATACATCGTTCTTCCTGTAGATCTTTTTGATAGTTCCTTAGCTAACTTAATACGTTGAGCCTCACCACCTGAAAGAGTTGTAGCCTGTTGTCCAATTTTTATATATCCAAGCCCAACTTTTTTTAATGTTAATAGCTTAGTTTTTATATTTGAAATATTTTCAAAATATTCACATCCTTCATCAACTGACATATTCAATACATCGGCTATACTTTTATCCTTAAATTTTATTTCAAGAGTTTCTCTATTATACCTAGTTCCTTTGCATTCATCACACTGAATATAAACATCAGGCAAGAAGTGCATCTCGTACGTAATTACACCATCACCCTCACAAGCCTCACATCTTCCACCTTTAACGTTAAATGAAAATCTTCCAGGTTTATATCCTCTTGTTTTTGATTCAGGTAAGGCTGTAAACCAATCTCTAATAGGGCCAAAAGCACCAGTATAGGTCGCTGGATTTGATCTTGGTGTTCTACCAATAGGTGATTGATCTATATCAATTATCTTGTCTATAAGCTCAACACCCTTATAGCCTTTAAATGCTTTTGGAACTTTTCTAGCTTTGTTATTCAAGGTTAAATTTAATGCATGATATAATGTTTGTAATATCAATGTAGATTTACCACTACCAGAAACTCCAGTTACGCAGGTAAAGCTTCCTGTTGGAATTTTAAGATTAACGTTATTCAAATTATTTCCACTTGCTCCATTAATTTCCACAAACCTTCCATTTTTTGCAAGTCTTCTAGTTCTTGGAATTTCTATATATTTTTTATGAGATAGGTATTGACCAGTGATACTATTTTTATTTTTAAGTATCTCATTATAAGTTCCTTGTGCAATAATCTCACCACCATTCGTACCGGCTTCTGGTCCTAAGTCTATTATATGATCGGCGTTCTCCATAGTTTCTGTATCATGCTCTACAACTATAACTGTATTTCCTAAGTCTCTAAGTCTTTTAAGTGCATTAATTAATTTAACATTATCCTTTTGATGCAATCCTATAGAAGGTTCATCAAGAACATATAATACTCCTGTTAATCCTGAGCCAATTTGTGAGGCAAGTCTAATTCTCTGCGCTTCTCCTCCAGAAAGTGTTCCTGACTCTCTTGATAATGTTAGATATTCAAGACCAACATTTAGAAGAAATGTTAATCTCTCATTGATTTCTTTTAGAATATGCTCTGCTATCTTAAATTGTCTTTTATCAAGATTTTGTTCCAGACCCTTAAACCAATTAGCAGCATCTAAAATAGATTTTTTTGTAACATCACTTATATTTTGATCATCAATTTTAACACATAATGCTTCTTCTTTTAATCTATTACCCTCACATCCTTCACATGCAGAATCTGATTGATATTCAGCGATAGCTTCTCTTTTCCATTCACTGTCAGATTCAAGAAATCTTCTTTCAAGATTGTTTATAACGCCTTCAAAAGTTTTTTTATGAGAGTACTTTTCATATCCATCATCATAGACAAATTTTATTTCTTCTTCGTCTGATCCAAATAAAATTACATCTTTAAATTTTTTAGGTAACTTTTTCCATCTTTCATCTAAAGAAAATCCATAGTGTTTAGCAATAGAGGCTAAGGTTTGGGCATAATATAGTGTTGTTGATTTGGCCCATGGTTCTATTGCACCATCAGCTATACTTTTTTTTTCATCAGGAACTACTAAATTTGGATCTACATTTAATTTAATACCAATACCCTCACATTCAGCGCAAGCTCCATATGGGCTATTAAAAGAAAAAAGTCTTGGTTCAATTTCTTCGATTGTAAAACCACTTTCTGGACATGCAAATTTTGTAGAGTAAATTAATTTTTCAATTTTTCTAAATTTTTGCGGCAATGTTTCATCTTCATACTCAACAAACACAAGGCCATTTGATAAATTTACAGCTGTCTCAATACTTTCAGCTAATCGATTTCCAAGATTTGAGTTCAAAACAATTCTATCAATTAAAACAGATATGTCATGCTTGAGTTTTTTATCTAATTCAGGAGCTTTATCTATGTCATAAAGAACTTCATCAATTTTAATTTTTCTAAAACCTCTTCTTTTATAGCTTAAAATATCCTTTCTATATTCGCCTTTACGACCACGTACGACAGGTGCGTAGATATAAATTGTAGATTTTTTGGGAAGTTTTTTTATCAAATCAACAATCTGTGTAATTGTTTGTGATGTTATTGGTTTTCCGGTGAATGGTGAGTAGGGTACACCAGCTCTCGCATAAAGTACTCTCATGTAATCATAAATTTCTGTAACAGTAGCAACTGTCGATCTCGGGTTCTTCGATGTATTTTTTTGCTCAATAGCTATTGCGGGACTCAATCCCTCAATAAGATCGACGTTAGGTTTTTTCATTTTATCTAAAAATTGACGAGCATAAGCAGATAAACTTTCAACATATCTTCTTTGTCCCTCAGCATAGATAGTGTCAAATGCTAATGAAGATTTTCCAGAACCAGAAAGTCCAGTAATTACAACAAATTGATCTTTGGGTATTTCTACAGAAACATTCTTTAAATTATGCTCCTTTGCACCCTTGATAACTATCTTTTTGATCATAATTTTAGTTGCTTTAAATTAATAAAATTAATATTGAGTTTATATTGTGATATAAAAACTAAATAAATAAATAAACACTTATAAAATATTATGGCTGGAAGTTTAAATAAAGTATTATTAATTGGGCGATTAGGCGCAGACCCTGAAATTAAACAAATGGTAAATGGTAAAAGCGTTGCAAGATTAAGCCTAGCAACAAGTCAATCATGGAAAGACAAGACAACAGGTGAAAAAAAAGAAAAGACAGAGTGGCACCGAATAGTTGTATTCAATGATGGGTTAGTAAATGTTGTTCAGCAATATTTAAAAAAAGGCGCACAAATTTATGTTGAAGGACAAATAACTACTAGAAAATGGAAAGATGAACAATCTGGACAGGACAAATATTCTACAGAAATTGTAATTCAAGGATATAACTCTTCCCTTACAATGTTAGGTGGAGGTAATACGGGTGGTGGTGGAATACAAAATGATAACAACCAAGCACCTGCTAATGACTTTGAAGACAGCCCACAAGCTTCAAATGATATGGATGACGAAATTCCATTTTAGTTTCTATGAAAGACACAGAAATACCTAAAGATAAAAATATTAAACTAATCTCAATGCATGATGAGATGAGCTCATCTTACTTGTCATATGCAATGAGTGTAATTGTGAGTAGGGCTCTTCCTGATGTCAGGGACGGACTTAAACCTGTTCATAGAAGAATATTGTTTGCTATGTATAAAGGTGGCTACGATTGGTCGAAACAATTTAGAAAATCTGCAAGAATAGTTGGGGATGTTATTGGTAAATATCACCCACATGGAGATCAATCTGTTTATGACGCTCTTGTCAGAATGGTTCAAGATTTTTCTATGAGTTTACCTCTTGTTCAGGGTCAAGGTAATTTTGGATCTATTGATGGAGATCCAGCTGCGGCTATGAGATATACAGAAACAAGATTAGCTAAAGTTTCTCAATACTTAATTGATGATATAGAAAAAAATACTGTTGATTATAAAAGTAATTATGATGAAACTGAAAAAGAACCAACGGTTTTACCTGCTCAATATCCTAATTTACTAGTAAACGGTGCAGGTGGTATTGCTGTCGGAATGGCAACAAGTATTCCCCCACATAATTTAGGTGAAATTATAGATGGAACATTAGCTTTAATTGAAAATAAAGATGTTAAAATTAAAGAGTTAATGAAACACATACCAGGTCCTGACTTTCCAACAGGTGGTGTGATCATTGGAAAAGAAATTATTAAAGCTGGATATAATGTGGGTCGTGGATCGTTTAAAATTAGAGGTGAAATTAGTGTTGAATCACAAAAAAATGGTAGAGAAAGACTAGTTATTACATCAGTACCGTATCAAGTAAACAAGTCAGTTTTAAATGAGAGAATTGCTCAACTTGTTAGAGAGAAAAAAATAGAGGGAATAAAAGATATTAGAGACGAATCTAATAGAGAGGGGATTAGAGTAGCTATAGATTTAAGAAATGGTGTTGAACCAGAAACTATTAAAAGATTACTTTACAAAAATACATCTATAGAAAGCTCTTTTGGCTTTAATACTTTAGCTATTGTTGACGGCAAACCTAAAATTTGTAATTTAAAAGAATTTTTATCAAATTTCTTAACATTCCGTGAAGATGTAGTAATCAAAAAAACTAAGTTTGATTTAAAAAAAGCTGAAGACAGGGCTCACATCCTTATTGGTTTATCAGTATCTGTTGAGAATTTAGACAAGATTATAAAAATTATACGGTCTTCAAAAACTCCTGATGATGCTAAAAAATCATTATTAAGCACTAAGTGGAAAATAAATAAGTCTTTAAAGCTAATTTCACTTGTTGAAGATAAAAAGGGAAAAGATTTATACTCACTAACAGATCCTCAAGTAATTGCTATTTTAGAGCTTAGACTTCAAAAACTTACAGCTCTAGGTATTAATGAAATAGAGGTCGAAATTAAGAAATTAGCTGATCTGATTAAAGGTTATAAAAAGATAATTAATTCTAAAAAAGAACTTTTAAACGTAATAAGTGAAGAGCTTAAATCTATCAAAGAAAAATTTGCAGTTCCAAGAAGAACTAAAATTATAGATGCTGTTTTAAACTATGATATCGAAGAGACTATTCAAAAAGAAGCAGTGATTATTACAGTTACTCTTCAAGGCTACATTAAAAGAGGAGCCTTAAGTAGCGTCAAACAGCAAAAAAGAGGTGGTAAAGGGAAATCAGGTATCACAACAAGAGATGAAGATTCTGTAGTTCAAACTTTATCTGTTAACACTCGTACTTCTGTTCTTTTCTTTTCAACAGAAGGACTTGTCTATAAAATTAAAGCTTGGAAAATACCCGAAGGATCAACTACATCAAAAGGTAAATCTCTATTCAACATCTTACCATTAAAAAATCATCAATCTATCAGTTCAATAATGCCATTTCCTGATGATGAGAGTGATATGAAAAATCTTCAAATTGTTTTTGCAACTGCAAAAGGTAAGGTTAGAAAAAATAGTTTAGAAGACTTTTCTTCAATTAATTCAGCTGGAAAAATTGCAATAAAATTAGATCCTAATGACAAAATTGTAGGTGTTGAAATTTGCAGGGATGATCAGGATGTAATGTTAAGTACAAGAAACGGTAAATGTATAAGATTTGAATCAAAAAAACTGAGAATATTTAAGGGTAGATCGTCCAAAGGTATCAAGGGTATAGAGTTGTCACCTAATGATGAAATTGTTTCTCTTTCAATAGCAAATAAAGAAAAAACAAAAAAAGATTCTAAATCTGATGAAAGATTTGTTCTATCAATTACAGAAAATGGTTACGGGAAAAAAACTTTGAACAATGAATATAGAGTTACCAATAGAGGTGGTAAGGGTATAATTGGAATTATTAACTCACCAAGAAATGGCAGTATATGCTCATCATTTCCAGTTATTGAAGGAGATGATGTGATGATTTCAACAAACAAAGGAAGAGTGATTAGAGTTGCTGTTAAGGAAATTAGAACAGCGGGAAGAAATACTCAAGGTGTAAGAATTATCAAATTATCTGGTGATGAAAAAGTTGTTTCAGCAATAAAAATTGATGATAACTTGGAGTAATGAAAAAAGTTGCTGTATATCCTGGAACATTTGATCCAATAACCTTTGGTCATATTGATGTTATTAAAAAAGCTTTAAAATTATTTGATAAAGTTATTATTGCCGCTTCTGATGGTGCTAACAAAAACTATCTTTTTAATTCACTTGAAAGAATACAGTTAATTAAAAAAGCTTTATTTATAGATTTAAAGTTTGATAAAAAAAAAATTGAAGTTATTTCATTTACATCATTAACAACTGATTTATGTAAAAAATATAAATCTAATATTATTTTAAGAGGTCTAAGAGCAGTATCAGACTTTGAATATGAATTTCAATTGGCTGGAATGAATAGAAAATTAAATAACAATATAGAAACAATTTTTTTAATGTCTGATGTTGAAAATCAAATTATTTCATCAAGATTTGTTAAAGAAATAGTGAGACTAAAAGGTGATATAAAAAAATTTACTACAAAAAGTACAATAAAGTCTTTAAAAGAGAAATATGAATAAATTTATAACAAAATTTTTAATTTTATTTTTTATACTAACCAACAATATAATCGCAGAGGAGAATATAATGATTTTAAAACTTAAAGATGGAGACATTAAAATAGAACTTTTTGAAGATGTGGCACCTAACCATGTTAAAAGAATTAAACAATTAGCAAAAGATGGCAAATACGACGGTGTTGTATTTCATAGAGTAATTGATGGCTTTATGGCTCAAACTGGAGATGTGCAATTTGGTAACTCTTCTAATGATCAATTTGATTTAAAAAGAGCAGGAATGGGTGGTTCAGATTTACCAGACCTTAAAGAAGAATTTAGTGATTTACCTCATGAAAGAGGAACCCTGTCTATGGCTAGATCTCAAGATCCAAATAGTGCGAATAGTCAATTTTTTATTTGTTTCAAAGAAGCATCATTCCTAGACAGACAATACACTGTTTTTGGTAAAGTTATTGAAGGTATGGAAATAGTAGATAAAATTAAAAGAGGAGACCAAAATAATAACGGTTCCGTTTCTAACCCAGATAAAATTATTAGCTTTAAATAATATTAATACACATTTTAATGACATTAAAAAATTTCAAATTTAATGTCATTGAAAATGATAAATTTGCCAGAACTGGTATTATTGAAACTCATAGAGGAAACATTCAAACACCTGCTTTCATGCCTGTCGGTACACAGGCAACTGTAAAAGCTTGCCTTATTGATGATGTTATTAAAACTGGTGCTGAAATAATATTATCTAACACCTATCATTTAATGATTAGACCTGGTGTGGATAGAATAATTTCAGCAGGAGGACTTCACAAGTTTATGAATTGTAAGCTTCCGATACTTACAGATTCTGGTGGGTTTCAAGTTATGTCTCTCTCAAAATTAAATAAAGTAGATAGAGAAAAAGGTGCAATATTTAACTCACATGTAGATGGTAAAAAATTTACATTAAGTCCAGAAGAGAGCATAAGAGTTCAAAAGGGATTAGACTCGGATATTGTTATGATCATGGACGAGTGTCCTAAAAAAACTACTGACTTTAATATAATTAATAAATCTATGGAACTATCCATATATTGGGCTGAAAGATCTAAAATCGCTTTTGGTTCAAACCCGCACAAAGCTTTATTTGGAATAGTTCAGGGTGGGTTATTTAAAGATTTGAGAACGAAATCTCTTAATGAGTTAATTAAAATTGGTTTTGATGGCTATGCAATTGGAGGTCTTGCAGTAGGAGAGAGTCAAAATGAAATGTTTAGTGTTCTAGATGATTTAAAAAATATTATGCCTGATGATAAACCAAGATATTTAATGGGGGTTGGAACGCCTGCTGATATTCTTGGAGCTGTTAAGAGAGGTGTTGATATGTTTGATTGTGTAATGCCAACGAGATCTGGAAGAACTGGTTTAGCTTTCACTTGGAATGGACGTATAAATATTAAAAATAACAAATTTAAAAATGACAATGAGCCTCTTGATTCTAATTGTTCAAATTTAAATCTCAACAAATATTCAAAAAATTATCTAAATCATCTCTTTAATACGAATGAAATACTGGGTTCTACACTTTTAACCTTACATAATATCAACTTTTATCAACAATTAATGTCTTCTATTAGAGAAAATATTAAAAAAGGTACATTTGATAAATTTCATGATGAATACATAGACAAGTTGTAATTTAAATATTTGCAATTTGTGATGTTATGGAATAAATAATTGTTTTTTGGTAATAAAAATTATTCAAGTTAGATATTTTTTTATTGTTTAAATTTTTAAGTGTAAAGAAATTTAAAAATTTTAAAGAAGACTTAACCAAAAGTTTTTTTTTAAAATTAAATAAAAAAAAACATTTATCTCAACTTCATTAATTTATATGTGGGCCCTTAGCTCAGTTGGTAGAGCAATTCCCTTTTAAGGAATGGGTCGATGGTTCGAGTCCATCAGGGCTCACCACTAAAACAATCTCTTAAATATTAACTAATTGTTATTGGCGGATAGTCTAAAATGACACTGTTTTCCCATTCTGATAAATCTTTTATTCTTTTAGAAGATGATGGGTGTGTGCTCATAAATTGAGGGGGTTCTTTACCTTTATTTTCTGCTTTCATTCTTTCCCACAACTTTTTAGTTTCCCTGATATCAAAACCAGACAATGATGCAAAAATCATTCCTAGGTAATCAGCTTCGCTTTCTTGCGTTCTTGAAAAAGGATTCATTATCCCAATCTGAGATAGTAAACCTACAGTATTCATGCCAGTTGCTTGATTGATTTGTCCTAATTTTCCACCAGTAAAAATATCAATTAAAGATGTTCCAGTTTGCAATAGAGCTCCTCTACTTGCTCTTTCAACAGAGTGTTTAGCAACAGCATGTGCAATTTCATGCCCCATAACTGAGGCAAGACCGTTTGTATTTTTTGTAACATCAAGTATTCCTGTGTACACAGCAATTTTACCACCAGGCATACACCAAGCATTTTTAACTTTTTTATTATCTATTAAAATATATTCCCAATCAAAATTAACAGTTGGATCGTCTAGACCGGCTCTATAAAAATATTCAGATATTGATTCTTCCATTCTTTTTCCAATATCTTTAATTTCATTGAGTGTTTTAGTGTCATCACTCATTTTTTCTTTTTCTTTAACCTTTTCAAAAATTTGAGCTGCTTGAGCGTTTAATTTAGATTCGGGTATAATTTTTAACTGCCTTCTGTCAGTTATTGGTGCTGTAGAACAGGCACCTAACATTAAGCCCGAACATCCACATCCAACATAATTTAAAAATTTTCTTCTATTCATTCTACTAAAATTTTGATAATTATATAAATATATACTTTTATGAATTTAAACAATAAAATCTTGGCTACATTTTTCATTATAGCCGTTTCATTTGTTGTTTATTCAAGTTATCACTAAATTATTTATGCCTATTAAGAAGAAAAAATCATTAGCTTTAAAATTAAGAAACTATTTTTTCACAGGTATAATTGTTTTAATTCCAATTGGATTTACACTTTATTTAAGTAAATTCTTGATTAATTTTTCAACTAATTTAGTACCTGCTGGATTAAATCCCAATACTTATCTACCATACTCAGTTCCTGGTATTGAAATAATTTTAACAATTATTTTTATTACAGTTGTTGGTGGTCTCTCTTTAACCTTTATAGGTAAAAAGTTTTTACAAATAATTGATGATTTATTTAAAAGAATGCCAATACTGAGAACTATATACTCTGCTATTGGACAAATGACAGATTCTTTTAGAGAGCAAGAGGGTAATAAAAAAAGTGTTGTGTTAGTTGAGTATCCAAGAAAAGGATCCTGGGCCGTAGGTTTTGCTACCAAAGAAAATACAGGTGAAATTAAAGCTAAAACAAATATTAACTTGGTTAATGTTTTTGTTCCAACAACGCCTAACCCAACTAGTGGCTTTCTATTAATGATACCAAAAGAGGATTTGATTTATTTAGATATGACATTTGAAGAAGCATCAAAATTTATAGTTTCAGCGGGAACCTCTAAGCCAAAAAGCTAAACCATATCATTAATTATATCTGCTTGATCGTATAATTTCAGTAAAGCTTTATATTTTTTAATATCAATATTTTCAAATTCTATTTTTTTAATTTGTTTTTCTGCCATTAAAAATAAATCTTCATTTTGAATTGGGTCTGCTAACCTGAAATTCTTAATACCACTTTGCTTAAAGCCAAGTAAATCACCAAAACCTCTTAACTTCATATCTTCTTCAGAGATTTCAAAACCATCATTAGAGTTTTTTAGAATGTTAATTCTTTTTTTTGCATTAACACTTAAATTAGACTTAAACATCAATATACAGCTAGCTTGTTTTGTGCCACGTCCAACTCTTCCTCTTAACTGGTGTAACTGTGATAATCCAAATTTATTAGCATTTTCTATTATGATTACATTGGCATTAGGAAAATCAATACCAACTTCTATAATTGTTGTTGAAACTAAAATCGAATATTTTTCATTTAGAAATTTATTTAATATTTCTTCTTTTTCTTCATTGTCGATTTTTCCATGAAGTAATGCAACTTTATTTGGGAATATTTCATTAAGAAATTTGTACTTAGTAACTGATGATTGATGATCTAATTTTTTTGATTCCTCTATCAATGGACATACCCAGAAGATTTGATTTCCATCTTTTATTTCCTTTTTAACAAAATTAATAACATCATCTATTTTGCTTTCTAATTTACTGTAAGTTTTAACCTCTTTTCTATTACTTGGTTTTTCTCTAATAATAGAAACATCCATATCACCATAAACTGACATAGTTAGAGTTCTTGGTATTGGTGTCGCTGACATTAAAAGAACATCACAGTTATCACCACCTTTATCTGATAAAAGTTTTCTTTGCCTTACTCCAAACTTGTGCTGTTCATCAATTATAATATAACCAAGGTTAGCAAAAATAATTTTTTTTTGAAAAATTGCATGTGTACCAAATACCATTTGAATTTGATTGTTTTCTAATTCTTTTATAATTCTTTTTTTTTCACTGTTTTCACTCTTGCTAGAGAGTAATTTAATTTTTATATTTTTAGGAAATAGTTTTTTTGCTAAAATATAATGTTGTCTAGCTAATATTTCAGTAGGGGTCATTAATGCAACTTGGAACCCTGAGCTAATGACACTTAAAGAAGAAATTAATGCAACAATAGTTTTGCCGCTTCCAACGTCACCCTGTAAAAGTCTAAACATTTTACTTTTAGAATTTAGGTCTTTATTAATATCATTTAATGAAGTTTTTTGATCATTAGTAAGAGTAAAGTTTAATTTATTAACTATATTGTTATGAGCCTTTTCAGTAAAATTTTTAGAAACTTTTTTAATTTTTTTTATTTTTTTTCGAATTTCTGAATTAACTAAAAATGATGCCAGTATTTCATCATAAGCAAGTCTTTTATAAAAATTAGATTTATAATTTTCAATATTTTTTGGATCATGTAATTTTATTATAGATTCATTCCAGCTTTCATTATTAAAAACTTTCAGTATGTCTTTGTCATGCCACTCCATTAAAATAGGTAAATTTTTTAAAATTTGATTAATAATTTTATTATAAGTTTTTTCAGTAATACCTTCTGTTAATGAGTACTTATTATCGATGTTTTCAATTAATGAGCTGTCTTGTGAAATATATGTTGGGTTTGTTATTTGATATCGTCCTTTATAATTACTTATTTTACCACTGATTGTCACTTCTTCATTTAATGGCAAAATTTTTCTCACATATCCTTCGTGACTATTAAAAAATATACAGTCAATCTTTCCAGTTTCATCAATACAATTAACTCTATTTGGTAAGTTTCTAACTCTTGGAAATTGATATTTTAATGGAACAATTCTGATAGTTTGGATTACACCTATTTGAAGATCACAAATTTTACTAACCAGCGTTCTGTCTGTATAAGATTTAGGCAATCTCCACAGTAGGTCAAAAATATTATTTACTTTTTTTTTCTTCAAAATTTCCATGGTTTTTTTTCCCACACCATTTAATTTGGTTAGATCAGCCAATAAATAATCATAATTATTCTTATTTTTCATGTTAGGTGTAATATATTAAAGTTTATGACCATTAATATAAAGGATTTAAAAAATAAAATAATTTATAGAGCTAACTATAGAGGTACTAAAGAAATGGATAAGTTATTAGGTTCATTTACTAAAAAATATATTGATCAGTTTAATGAACAGGAGCTAAAGCTTTTATGTGATTTGTTAGATTGTGATGATGAAAATCTTTATAAATTTAATCAAGGTCAAAATTTAACAATACAAATTAAGTTAAACAAAGTTTCAGAGATGTTTAAAAATTATAATTATGCAAGTGAATAGTGGCGGAGAGACTGAGATTCGAACTCAGGAAAGAGTTGCCCCTTTGCCGGTTTTCAAGACCGGTGCATTCAACCGCTCTGCCATCTCTCCGTTAGTGAGTGTTTAAGGGAACAATCATAAATTTTCAACTAAAAAACTATTTCAATAACGGTTAAAAATGCATTTGCTTCAAGTTTGCTTCAAGTTATCCTATAAAATTCATTAAACATTTAGTAAATTATTTATTAAATGGGAAAACTTGGAACCAACCAGTGGACAAATAAAAAAATTAAGTTCGAAGATGGTTTATCTGGTAAATATCTACAAATATTAAAATTTTGGCATCCTACTAAAAATAAGCTTAAGCCAAATAATGTTTACCCACGCACAAGTCAAAACGCTTATTGGATTTGTCCAAGAGATAACAATCATTGGTGGATAAGAAGAATAACCGATGAAGTAGGAAGCTATCATAGATTTTCATAACTTGGTCCCACATGCCCAAAATGCAAACTTAAGAATGTTGCCTCTGGTAAATCATTAAAGGATTTATATCCATTAATAGCAAAAGAGTTTCATCCAACTTTAAATGGAAAATTAAAACCAGAACATTTCAGCGTTCAGAATAAAAAAAGAATATGGTGGCAGTGTAAAAGAAATAACAAGCATATATTTATTAATACCATAGGTAATAGAGTAAGATTTGCTCAAGGTTGTCCAAGATGTGGTGGAAGGCAAATTTCTAAATTTCAAATTATCATATATGTAGAATTAAAAACTATTTTTAAGAATATTGTACTTGCAGACAGATCTACTGATTATGAATTAGACGTTTATGATAAGACAAACTCTTTTGCAGTTGAGATAGATGGTCATAGATATCATAAAGAGAGAATTCAATATGACTTAAAAAAAAATACTTTTTATATAAAAAAGAATATCCTTATATTCAGAGTTAGAGAGGAAGGCTTAAAGAAACGTGATAATTACGATATATCATATAAAGATGTTATTATAAGACATGATAAAGATTACCAAAAAAAACTTGTTAATTCTCTCTTAGAAAAGATAAGTAATTTTATTAAATCTAAAAAATTAAAGTCTAAAATTAACAAATATATCAGTAAAACAAAGCTTCAAAATGAAAAAGAATTTCTTTCTATAAATGACTCTGTGCCAGGACCACTTAAGGGCAATTCATTAAAGGATAAATACCCAGTAATTGCAAAAGAATTTCATCCTACACTAAATGGATCTTTAACTCCTGAATTAATAAGTAGAGCATCTGATAATAAAGTTTGGTGGTTATGTAAGAAAAATAAAAAGCATATTTGGGAACAAACACCCAAACATAGAACAAGAAATAACGCTGGATGTCCGTATTGTAGTAGGCAATTAGCTGATGAAGATAATAATATTGCAAAATTGTATCCAGATAAAATCAAGTATTTTTATTCAAAATTTAATAACAAGATAAAAACTGGAAAATTTTACAAAACATTAGATCCGAAGAAATTACTTGACGGAAGTCACTTCCAGGTTCGGTGGCAATGTAAAAAAAATCCAAAGCATCTATTCAAAAGAGAAATTAGAATCCATTTAAAAATAACAAGCGAATGTCCTATTTGCCAAGGAAATATAAGAAACGGCAAAGTGAAAATCTTAAAATAGTTTTGCTTCAAGTTTGCTTCAAGTTTCAGAGCTTAGGCGAGTGAATAATAGCTCATTTTTTAAAATTGAAGATTTAAAATTAATAAGTAAAATAGGGAAATGTATGTGTTACGATGTAAAGTGAGTAGGGAATCCCTAGCATTTCAAGACCGGTGCATTCAACCGCTCTGCCATCTCTCCGTTAGTGAGTGTTTACTTACTTAATTGAATCTTTTCAACCTAAAAGACACACATCAAATATATTTATTTTCTATTTGACTAGTCTGGTGCCTAGTTTGTTGCTTAAATAAATGAGTCTTTAATTAATTTATTTTTAATGAAAGTTAAATAGCCCGCATAACTAGTGTAGGGTAGTGTCAGCTAGTGTGTACTGCTAACTCCGGAATAACTGTCAGGAACATTACAACGTAAGGTCCAAACTTGTTTAACTCTTACTAATTCGTGTCCCGACGGATCTGTTTTAATTCTTCTACCTTTGTCGTCACGAGGATAGTTGGCTTTTGCTTTAATTTTTTCTAAAACCTTAATTATTTTTGTAATATTTTTTGGTCTATTAAAAACTAATAGTTAAATTGGTATATTATACATTTTTATTTAAATAATCTGCTAATTTTAATGATAGTGCCAAAGATGTAAATGTACTGTTTGCAAAGCTTGACTTTGGAAAAAGACTACTTCCAGAGATATAAATATTTTTAGTATTCCAAACTTTATGGTTTTTATCAACAACTCCACAATATTTATTTTTTGAAATTATTGTACCACCACTTGGATGGTTGGTATCGCGTATATTTTTCAATATTTTACTATTTGACATCTTTTTAAATTTGCTTTGATTAATTTTTGCTATTTTATTTTTTACCAAATAATCACTTATATCGTTAACAAACCTTTTTATCAGTTCTATTTCTGAGCCATTAATTTTCCAATTTAGTATATAATTTTTTTTATTTTTTACTATCTTACTTTCATACATTGGGATTTGTTCACATTGTATATAAAATTTTGTAGCTATATCTGAGAATGGTTTTATTTTTTTAAACATTATATAATTATAAATAAGACTAAATGATTTAAATTTTAAAGATGTTAGATTTAATAAAATTTTAAAAAAATCTTTTAACTTATAATAATTTAAATAATCTTTAACACTCGTTTTTAAATCTTTTAAATATATGTCATCTTTGGAAAAAAATTTAAATTCACCACAAATACCTAAATTTTGTAAATTTTCATTAAATTTATATTTAATTTTTGGTTGATATCGCTGACCTTTAAAAAAACCATTATTAAATAATGATGAGAACTTTTTCTTATCAATTATATTTACTTTTCCGATCATTAATCCTAAATGATCTTGAAAATATTTACCTATAAATTTATTTGATTTCCATGGATAGTTTTTCTTATTTAAAAATAACTTAGAATTCTCTACACAACCGCTGGCAAAAATAATTTTTTTTGTTGATATTTTTATCTTTTTATTCTTTATTTTTATTTCAATATCAGTAGCAAGATTGTTTTTAAAATTTATTTTATCAATTGCAACTTCAGTTATTATATTTTTATTTGGTACTTTTTTTGTAAAATATTTATAAAAATTAGGTTCTTTTAACCAGTTAGTAAAAAAGTATTGTAATTTACTTTTATGAAAACTTTTTAAATATGGATTATTGTTTATTGACACATCTAATTTAGTGATACTAAAAATTTTATATAAACGGCCATAGAGTTTTTTTAATTCAAAATAATTAAAACCCCAATAATATTTTTTATTTTCAATGTCTTCTCTTGTAAATTCTGCTAACTGCCCACCCCATAAAGTGCTGTTGCCCCCCACTCCAAAGGCTCTTTGTGTTGTTGTCCCGAGGTGTTTTTTTCCTTTTTGCAATATATCTTTTTTATTTATTTTTTTTGCACCAAAAGTACCCTGTTCTAAAATAACAATATCTTTATATTTTTTTTTTAACTGATTAAAAAGAAATAAGCCATGTGTTCCAGCTCCTACTATAACTAAATCAACTTTCATAATTTATCTCCAGTATTATTTTCGCAATCATCTATAATTTTATTATGTAGGCTTCCTGATTGTAGGGCCTTAAAGGTTTCAGAATTATCTATAAACCATAGAATAGTTTGTCTTGTAGATTTATGTTTACTTAGATTAACGGCAATAGCCGTATAAACACTTTCACACATATAAAAATTTAAAGACTTACGTCTTTTTTCCGTTACCATACTAACTAGTATATCACGGTATATATTTAATTAAAATTGTATCCGTTTTATTGGATACTTAATATCCGGCTTTCTTATTTGGAAATCTAAGTATTTGAGCAACAGTTCCACACGCTTTCATTATATCAGGCAGTATTCACATAAGAGAAATCCAGTTCATCAACCTTGATCTTGGAGATCGTTTTATTGTCTAGTTTTAGTTTCGTACAAGTATTAATAATTTCTTTTTGAACAAGTTCTGTACCAAGTTTGGTACGGTCTTGATCTATTTGTACATAAGCGTTATTAGTGATTGTATCAATATCTAACTAGCTAATGTCTTATTAAGTATGTTAAACGATTTAAAGGTAAAAGGGAATCCCTGGCATTTCAAGGCCGGTGCATTCAACCGCTCTGCCATCTCTCCGTTAGCAACGTTTTATTATTATAAATTTTTAATTCAACAATAAAATTGATAAATTAAACAGATAATCATTTAATAGGTATAAATTTATTACTGTGGAAAAGCAAAAATTCAATAAAGGTATAGGATTAACTGCACTTGGATCTTTTTGGTGGGGTGTTATTGGGGTTATTTACTTCAAGTATATTTCATTTGCTGGCTCTATGGAGGTAGTGATCCATCGTTGCGTATGGACATCGGTAGTTTTAATAATAACTACTTTTTATTTTTCTAAATGGGGTGTTTTTTTTGAAATTATAAAAAATAAAAGGAATATAATTTATTTATTTTTTTCAAGCTTACTAATTTTTATAAATTGGGCAACATGGATTTATGCAGTAGGTACGGAAAAAATTATTGATGCAAGCTTTGGTTATTTTATTATGCCAATCTTAAGTGTATTTCTCGGATATATTTTTTATGGTGAAAAAATAAATAAAAGAAGAGGTCTTTCCATACTTCTTGTTTTGTTATCTATATTATTTCTTTTATTTAAAAGTTTTCATTCAATCCCATGGGTTGGAATAATTGTTGCCCTAAGTTGGGGTTTTTATAACCTTCTTAGAAAAAAAGTAAATGTTGATACTGATGTTGGACTTTTGATAGAAAGTCTTTTTATATTACCATTTGCTTTATTTGCATTTTTTTTTCTTTTTAAAAATAATTTAAATATCTTTAGTTTGAATGATCCTTCATTGATGTTTATATTAATGTTAGCTGGGCCAATGACTGTCATACCTCTATTTCTATATGTAAGAGGTGTTGAGCTGTGTGGTCTTGGACCCACTGGAATGATTTTCTATATTACCCCAACATTTCAGTTTTTATTAGGCTTTTTTTATTATGATGAGGCTTTTTCTTTCGATAAATCATTAAGTTTCATTTTAATATGGATTGCTGTAATTATTTACTTAAAAGATTTATATGAAAATAATTAAATATTTTATAATTATATTTTTCACAATTACCCACGGAACATTAAATGCTAATGAAAAAGAATTTAATGAGTGGTTGGTAAATTTTAAAGTTTATGCTTTAGAAAAAAAAATTTCAGAAAAGACATTCAATCTAGCAATGTCTGATGTTGTGTTCTTACCTAAAGTAATAAAATATGACCGTTTTCAACCCGAGTTCTATGAAGACACTAAAACTTATATATCTAAAAGAACTTCTAAACAAAAAGTAAGTACGGGAGTTAAACTTTATGAATTAAATAAAGATTTCATAAATTCGATAGATAATAAATTTTCTGTTGAGAAAGAATTGCTTTTAGCATTGATGGGGATAGAGACTAATTTTGGAACTTATGTAGGAAAAATGGATATATTATCATCACTTGCAACTTTAAGTTATGATCAACGAAGATCTGATTTTTTTACAAAAGAGTTAATCACAATTCTACGGTTAATAGATGCAGGAAAGATAAACCACGATATTTTATATGGTTCATGGGCAGGAGCCTTTGGTTTTTTTCAATTTATGCCCTCTACAATTGACAGCTATGCAATAGACTATGATAAAAATAACATTATTGAACTTAAATCAACTAAAGATTCATTTGCATCTGCAGCTAACTATATAAATAAAATAGGATGGAAAAAAAACCAACCTTGTTTCATAAAAGTAAATTTAAAAAAAAATATACCTAATAATATATTAAACACATCTGCAAAAAAACTTCATAATAAAAATAAATTTAAACTATTAAAAAAATATTTAATTAATGAAGATAACTTTAATACTATTAATGAAAATTTGATTGCATCAATAATAACACCAGACAAAGATATTATACCTGATGCTCAAAATTTAGATCCAGCTTATATAGTTTTTGAAAATTATGAAAAAATATTACAATGGAATAGATCATTACGATTTGGCCTTGCTGTATGTACTTTAAAGGAAAAATTTGAAAATGCTTTATAAGAAACTATTAATCTTATGCTGCTTCATTTTTCTAAATAACTGTACAACCACAACTCTAACAAAAAATAAAATTTCTAATTCATTAGATAATCCATTTATAAATAAAGGATTTAGCCTTATTTATAGTGATAAGTTTTATGATAATAAGATTATTTCAAAAAAGATTGACGAACGAAGCCTAGTTATTTTTCAAAAAAATTTAAAAAAAAATACAATCGTTAAAATTACTAATATTTTAAACAATAAATCTATTATAGGCACTGTTGGTAGTAATGCTGATTATCCTTTATTTAATAATGCAGTATTATCATCGAGAATAGCAGATGAAATTGGTTTGAATGAAAATGAACCTTATGTAGAAATTTTAGAAGTAATAGAAGATGCTATATTTGTAGCAAAAAGAGCAAAAACATTTGAAGAAGAAAAAAAAGTTGCCAACAAAGCACCAGTTAATAATATCAATATTAGCAACCTTAGTATTAAAGAAAAAAATAGCAATAATGAACTAAGTAAAAAATTTTCTTATGAAATAAAAATAGCTGATTTTTATTTTAATGATACTGCATTATTGCTGGTTGATAGAATCGTTAAAGAAACAAAGATTAAGGATGCTAAAATCAAAAAAATTAATGAAAAAAAATATAGAGTATATGCAGGTCCTTTTAATAACATTAACTCTCTACAAAAATCATTTAATGATATAAGCATACTTGAATTTGAAAATATCGAAATTATAAAAAATGATTAAATTAAGACTTATAACAATTTTATTGACACTCTTACTAACAGCTAATTCTAATGCTGCGTTTGAAATAAAGGCTAGAACAGCAATATTACAAGACTATCTTTCAGGTGAAATATTATTTGAAAAAGATGCTGACAAATCAATTTATCCAGCATCAATGACAAAAATTATGACTGCCATTATTGCGTTTGATTTAATTAGAAGTGGTGATTTAAATTTAGATGAAAAATTTTTAGTATCCGAGAATGCCTGGAGACTTTCGTCAGCTGGCTATTCTTCAATGTTTATAATGGTTGGTGATGAAGTTAGTGTGGAAAATTTACTTAAGGGAATAATCGTTGCATCTGGTAATGACGCATGTGTTGCATTAGCTGAAGGTATAGCTGGTACAGAAGATGAATTTGCAGTGATGATGACAGCTAAAGCTAAGGAAATAGGAATGGATAATACTAATTTTGCTAATTCATCAGGGATTAATGATACTGAAAACGTATCAACTGTAAGAGATATTATGCTTATGTCTAGATATCTTATTAAAGAATTTCCTGAAGAATATAAATATTTTGCAGAAAAAGAATTTACTTGGGAGAGAACAGGGGGTGACCCCATTACTCAAGGTAATAGAAATCCTCTATTATATAAGAGCCTTGGAGCAGATGGAATTAAAACTGGTTATTTAGCTGTTGAAAAATATTCACTAGCGTCATCTGTAGAAAGAAATGGAAGACGGTTAATTGCAGTAGGTAGTGGCTTCAATACTAAAAATGATAGATCTCGTGAAAGTGCTAAACTTTTAACATGGGGTTTAACTAATTTTGACTTAGTTGAAATCACAAAAGTGAATACACCAATAGAAGATATTGATGTTTGGTTGGGTAAAAAAGATACTGTTAAAACTTATATTAAAAATGATATCTACAAAACTATTCCAAAAGGAAAAAAAAGACTATTAAAAGTATCATTGAATTATAATGGTCCAATTCAAGCTCCTATTAAAAAAGATGATATTTTAGGAAAATTAAAACTAACTTTTGATGGTGAACTTATTGAAGAATATGATCTACTTGCCTATGAAGATGTTAAAAAATTAAATGTTTTTTCAAGGTTAATGAAATCAGTTAATTTTTTAATTTGGGGCGATGTCTAAAAAACCAATAATAGTATTTGAGGGTATAGAGGGGACTGGTAAATCCCATCACATAAAAAAAGTTGCAAATTATTTAACACTAAAAAAAATTAAATTTATTCAAATTAGAGAACCTGGTGGCAGTGCAAATTCAGAAAAAATAAGAAATCTTATTCTAAATAACAAGTCTACATTTAATAAAGAAACTGATTTACTACTTTATCTTTCTGCAAGAAGTGAGAATATAGAGATTATAAGAAAAAATGTTGGTAAAAAAATAATACTGATAGATAGATTTTCAGACTCAACAATTGCTTACCAACATTATGGAATGGGTGTAGACCTAAAATTTATACAAAATATCAACAATCATCTTTTAAGAAATATTAAAATTGATTTTACATTTTTGAATACTGTTAATTTATCAAATATGAAAAAAAGACTTAGACTAAGAAAAAAGCTTAACAGATATGATAAATTTAACAGTAAGTTTTATGAAAAAGTACAAAATGGTTTTATAAAATTATTAAAAAAAAATCCTAAAAAATATATTAAAATAAATTCAAATCTAGATATAGATCTTAATGAAAATGTAATATTAAATAAAATTAACGACTTAATTTAGATTTATGAATTTAAAACCATCAGAAACCACTAAGATTTATGGTATGGAAAATTTCCTTAATGAATTAGTTGGGCTATATAAGCAAAAAAAAATGCCTAATAAAATTTTATTATCAGGAAAAAAAGGATCAGGAAAATCAACATTAGCCTATCATTTAATTAACTATATTTTATCCGAAAACGAGGAGCACAAATATAATTTAGAAAATTTTAGCATCAATAAAGATAATAAATCCTATAAACTTTTACAAAATAACTCTCATCCTAATTTCTATTTAATTGATCTATTAACTGAAAAAAAAAGCATTGATGTAGGTCAAATACGTGAAATGATTAATTACACAAATAAATCAACATTTAATAATATGGCAAGATTTATTTTAATAGATAATGTTGAAAATCTAAATAAAAATTCTGTTAACGCACTACTTAAAATTATTGAAGAGCCAAATGAAAATGTTTTTTTTATCTTAATAAATAATAGTGAAAAAAATATACTACCAACTCTTAAATCACGATGTTTAACATTTAAGATTAATTTAACATTTAATAATTCTATAAACATCTCAAACTCAATACTTGAAAAAAATGTACTTGAATTTGTTAATTATGACTTACTAAGTTTTTATAATTCTCCTGGAGAAATCATTAGTTTATTTAATTTTGCTGAAGAAAAATCAATTAATTTAAAAGATCATACTATTTCAAGTTTTATAAACCTAATAATAGAAAATAATTATTACAAAAAAAATAGACCTATTAAAGATTTATTAATAAACTTAATTGAGTTATTTTTTTTAAAAAAATATATGATAACAAATACAAAAATTTCATTAATTAATTTTTATCATAAATTTATAAGGAAAATCTATGATACAGAAAAATTTAACCTAGATGAGGAAAGTTTGTTTTTAGAGTTTAAATCAAAGTTATTATAAATGGATAAAAATTACTATATTACCACTCCAATTTACTACCCATCAGCGAAACCTCATATGGGTCACGCATATTCAAGCATTGCAGCTGATTTTTTTGCCCGATTCAAACGTATAGATGGTTTTGATGTTCATTTTTTAACAGGTACTGATGAACACGGTTTAAAAATACAAAGAGCTGCAGAGAAAAAAAATGTTGATCCTCTGGTTTTTTGTGATGAAATTAGTCAAACATTTAGAGATCTTTCTAAAACATTAAATTTATCTAATACTGATTTCATTAGAACTACCGAAGTAAGACACAAAAAAACAGTTCAACATTTATGGAGTGAGCTTGAAAAAAATGATGATATATATTTATCGAAATATTCAGGCTGGTATTCTGTTTCTGACGAAGCTTTCTATAGTGATGAAGAAATTACTGAAAAAGAAAACGTTAAAATAGCAACTGCATCTGGTTCAACAGTTGAATGGATAGAGGAAGAGTCTTATTTTTTTAGGCTGTCTAAATGGCAAGATGAATTACTAAATTATTATGAAAAAAATCCAGACTTTATTTCACCAAAATCTAGAAAAAATGAAGTAATTAGTTTTGTAAAAGGTGGTTTAAAAGATCTCTCTATAAGTCGTAAAGCATTCTCTTGGGGTATCAAAGTACCTAACAGTCCAGATCATGTAATTTATGTTTGGCTAGATGCTTTAACTAATTATATAAGCGCTTTAAACTATCCAGATACAAATGATGCTCTGTTTAAAAAATTTTGGCCTGCATCTGTTCATTTAATAGGTAAGGATATATTAAGATTTCACTCTGTATATTGGCCTGCGTTTTTAATGGCTGCAAAAATACCCTTACCTAAGAAAGTGTATGGTCATGGTTGGATTTTATCTGGTGATGAAAAGATGTCTAAATCAAAAGGAAATATTCTTGACCCTTTAGATATTATTGAAATTTATGGTCTTGATCCCTTAAGATATTATTTAATTAAAGAAGTTTCGTTTGGTAATGATGGTAACATTTCACAAGATAGGTTGGAGGATTGTATCAATAGTGATTTGGCTAATAATTATGGAAATTTATGTCAAAGAGTTACTGCATTTGCTGAGAAAAATTGCGCCTCATCTGTACCAGACAATAAAAAATTTAATAATGAAGATTTGGTGATGCTAAATAAATTTACTGATAATTTAACAACAATACGTGCAGAAATTGACAATCAAAATATTAACTATTATATTAATTTCATTGTTAGCGCTTTATTTGAAGCAAATAAGTATTTTAATGATCAAGAACCTTGGAAAAAAAAAGATGATAAAGGTAGATTAAATACAATTGTCTACACATCTTTAGAAATGATTAGAAAAATTTCATTCATGCTTTATCCAATAATCCCAAGTTCAATAGAAAAAGCCTTAAAGATTTTTAATTTAGATGTTGATGCAATTAATTTTGAGTCTATTGCAAAACATGACTATCTTGTATCTGGACAGCCTGTTAACAAAATAGATATTTTATTTAAAAAAATTGAAAAGAAAGATGATTGATTCTCATTGTCATTTAGATCATGAACCTTTACTTGAGAATTTAAGTGATGTTATAAAAAGATCTAAAGAAGTTGGTATCTCAAAACTATTAACAATATGCACTACAGTAGAAAGTTTTGATAGGATCAAAAATATTATTAAACTAGATCCAATGATTTATGGAACGTTTGGTATTCACCCTCATGAAACTGAGGAAAGTCTTTTAATTGATAAAAATTATATAATTAATCAAATAAATCAAAATGAAAGAATTATTGGTATAGGTGAAACTGGCTTAGATTTTTTTTACAATCATAGCAATAAAGAAAGGCAAATTGATAGCTTTAAAGGCCATATAGAGGCTTCTATAGAGCTTAATATACCTATTATCATACATTCTAGAAATGCTGAGGATGAAACATATGAAATCTTAGAATCATATAAATCAGAAAAATTAAAAATTTTAATGCATTGTTTTACTGGTTCATTAAATTTTGCAAATCAATTACTTGGATTAGATGCATTTTTTTCTGCAAGTGGGATAATTACTTTTAAAAATAGTTTAGACCTTCAGGAAACTTTTAAGAATATTCCCTTAGATAAACTGCTTGTTGAAACAGATAGTCCATTTTTAGCTCCCATACCGATGAGAGGGAAAAAAAATGAACCAAGTTTTATCAAATATACTCTAGAAAAGTTATCTATTTTAAAAGAAAAGACTGATCAGGAAATGTCTGATTTAACTACTAAAAATTTTAATAAACTTTTTAACTTATAATGTCACTTAAATTTGTCATTTTGGGTAGTGGTAGTTCAATGGGTGTACCTAGAGCAGATGGACATTCTGGTGATTGTGATTTAAAAAATAAAAAAAATTTTAGAACTAGATGCTCTGCTTTAATTAAATTTAACGATCAAAATATCTTAATAGATACATCTCCAGATTTAAGGTCTCAACTTCTAGAAAATAAAATTAAATCTATTAGTAAAGTTTTTTATACACATCTTCATGCAGATCAAACGCATGGTATTAATGACCTTCGTCCATTTTTTTTAATAAATAAAAAACAAATTCCAGTCTATGCAGACTCTAATACTAAGAAATATTTACTTTCAACTTTTAAATATTGTTTTAAATCATCTTATGGTTATCCATCAACTTTAAGTATTAATAGTCTTAAAAAACAACATCAAATTACAAATAAAAATAATAAAATTAAAATAGAATCAATACCAGTTCAGCATGGTAATATTAAAAGTATATGCTATCTAATTAATAATAAATTAGCTTATGCAAGTGATATTAGTTTATTCTTTAAAAAAGATTACAAAAAATTAAAAAATTTAGAATACTTGATTATTGACTGTCTGTGGTACCGTAATCATTCAGCGCATTTTAATTTAGATCAAGTTTTAGAAATAGTTAAAATTCTTACTCCTAGAAAAACTATATTAACAAATATGCATAGTGATTTAGATTATGCAAAACTTAAGAAAAGATTACCTAAAAATATTATTCCTGGTTTTGATGGTTTGACTGTTAGTTTAAAGAATTAAATCTATTTGTTTTGTTATCTTATCTGACATTGGTGTAATAAAAGAATTGAACGTGTCCTGTATTTTTCCTTCTTTATTAATTAAAATTTTATGAAAATTCCACTTAGGAACAGTCGAGTTACCATAATTTTTTTTTGCCCATTTATATAAATCATGTGCATCATCGCCTTTAACGTTTGTTTTATCAGTTATTGGAAATGTAATATTAAAATTAGTTTCACAAAAATCCTTAATTTCAGAATTAGACCCTGGTTCTTGTCCACCAAACTGATTTGACGGAACACCAATTACATAGAAACCTCTGTCTTTATACTTCTCATAAAGGTCTTGAAGACCTGTATATTGTTTAGTAAAGCCACATTTACTAGCAACATTTACTAAAAGTATAGTTTTCCCTTTGTATTGATCTAAATCAATAGTTTCATTGTTAATATTCTTTATTGAGTGATCAAAAAATAGTTTTTCGTATTTAGCATCAACTTTTTCAAAAAATGTGAACATAAATATAACTAGTAGGATTAATAAATTATTTTTATAAAACATGGCTTATTTTTTAGAAGCATACAATAATATAAAATATCCAAATACTGTAGATAGTAAAGATCCCGCAAGAACACCAATTTTTACACCATCTATATACTGAATATTTTCAGCAAAGGCTAAGTTTCCAACAAACAAACTCATTGTAAAGCCAACACCTGTTAATATTGAAACTCCATATAAGCTTAACCAGTTAGACTTGTCTGGCATTTGAGCTACACCAAATTTAACAGCAACGAAAGAAACAAGCATAACCCCAACTTGTTTACCCACAAACAATCCTAAAAGAATACCTAATGGAACAGGTTCTAATAAAGATGATAATGACAATCCTTCTAAAGACACACCTGCATTAGCGAATGCAAATATAGGCATTATCATAAAAGCAACATAAGGGCTGATTGCATGCTCAAGTTTAATTAATAAAGAGAAATCTTTGTCTTTGATCCTATGAGGTATAGTAGAAGCCAAAAGAACACCTGCTATTGTTGCATGAATTCCAGATTTATATGTGAAGAACCACATGAAGGCACCAATTATTAAATAGGGAATAAATTTTTTAACACCAAATTTATTTAGAGTTAGTAACAAGATATATGAAATTAAGATTAAACTTAGATAACTTATGCTTAAGTCACCAGAATAGAAAAAAGCAATAATCAATATTGCGCCAAGGTCATCAATGATTGCAAGAGCTGTTAAAAAAATTTTTAAAGAAATTGGAACTCTTGAACCAAGTAAAGATAAAATTCCTAGTGAAAACGCTATATCCGTAGCAGATGGAATTGCCCAACCATTTAATGTTTCAGAATTACCAAAATTTATAAAAACATACACTAGAGCAGGGACGACCATTCCTCCAACAGCTCCTATAATTGGAAGTAACGCTTTTTTTAAGTTAGAAAGTTCACCTTGAATAAATTCTCGTTTAATTTCTAGAGTTACAAAGAAAAAGAAAATTGCCATCAATAAATCATTAATCCAATGATGTACAGAAAGTTTTAAACTAAAATCATTAATACCTACAAACAGATATTGGTTTAATGTATCAAAATATAAATTACTAAAACTAGAATTACTTATTACAAGAGCAATAATTGCAGCAATTAATAACACAAGACCACTTGCTGCTTCTAACTGAAAAAACCATTTAAAAGGTTTTGAAAGATTTTTGATCATAATTTTATGTTAAATCTCTAATAAATAATGAGATATCTTTAATACTTTCGTACAGATTATAAAGTATAAATTCGATATTTGGGACAATTTTTCCGATAGGATATTTAAACGTATCTACAATAATTATAAAAGCTACGGATGAAATAATTGCTACAATAAAAATATTTAATATTTTAAAGTTTTTTTGTTTTTTTAGTTTATTATTTATTTGTGTACTTTCATTTATATTAATCTCATTTTTTTCCTTAATTTCTTCTTTTAAATCTACTTCAACTTCATCTTTAGCTACATCTGATACTCTTTCTTCTTCGTTAGTTGATGAGCTATTTTGGTCAAAAACATTAATATTATCAATATCTTCATCAATTGGACTTACCGTGTTTTCAAAAACTTCTTTTTTAAAAAACCATTTGTGATCACAGCTAGCACACTGTAACAAGCGACCCTTGTCAGGTATTAAACTTGAGTCTATATCGAATTTTTTATTACAATTATTACAAGTGATGATCATAATTGATGTATATCTGATTCTTATAAAAAAGCCTTATTTTTGATGTTCTTTATTCTTTGAAATTATCAATATCTAATGTATTAGTACCTCAATCGGGGCGTAGCGCAGCCTGGTAGCGCATCTGGTTTGGGACCAGAGGGTCGCAGGTTCAAATCCTGCCGCCCCGACCACTCTCCCAACACTTCTGGGAGGGGAGACAGTAAAAGCGACAGTAAAATATTTAGAAAAAATTTAGAGCAAGTTTTTAGCTCATAGGGGCGGCAGGGTAGAAACCTACCACCCATTAAAAACCTCATTTTAAAATTTAAAAAAAAAGCGACAGTAAAGCGACAGTGTGCGATCGGTAGATAATGAAACATCCAATAAATACAACTGTTATTTAATAGGCATAAGTTACAACTAGATCTTTGCTAACAAGGGTTGAAGTGTTATATAACAATGTATCGAGGTGAAATGATTAATACCTTCAAATCCTGCCGCCCCGACCAATTTATGAAAAAAGCAAAAATTTATATACCTACAAAAAACTCAATGCAGTCTGGTTTAGGTAAATCAGACAAATGGTTAATTGAATTTGAAACTGAAGATACTGGTATCAATCCTTTGATGGGTTGGGAGACAAACTCTAATACTCTTTCAGAACTAAATTTAGAATTTTCTTCTAAAGAATTAGCAATAGAATATGCAAAAAAAAACAAGATTGATTTTGAAATAATTGAACCTCAAAAAAGAAAAATTATTAAAAAATCGTATGCAGATAATTTTCTAAAATAACAATGTTTAAATTTTTTACTCAAAAAAAATGGCAATTATGGGCTTGGTTAGGTTCATTTGTAATTTTATCCTCATTGTGGGTTCAAGTAAAAATTGATGTTGAAATAAATGAATGGTTTGGTCAATTTTATGACATGATTCAAAAAGCTCTTGCTGCTCCTAATGCAATTACAATTGATGAGTATTGGTCTAGTCTAGCTTCATTTATTACACTGGCAGGAATGTATATTGCTCTTTATGTTGCAATAAGTTTTTTTACAGCTCACTTTTTATTTAGATGGAGAACTGCAATGGTGGAGTGGTATCACTCAGTTTATGATAAAGCTCGAAAAATAGAAGGTGCTTCTCAAAGAGTTCAAGAGGACACAATTAAATTTACACGTATTATGGAATCTCTAGGCACAAGTTTCATAGAGTCTGTTATGGTGTTGATACAGTTTGTTCCCATTCTACTAGGACTTTCTGTTGGTATACCAATTTTCTTTTTTGGTGATTGGCAATATGGATTAATAACAGGTGCATTGCTTTGGACATTGGGTGGTACAGCTTTTTTGATAGGACTTGGTTGGATATTACGTTTAGTTGGTGTTGAATATGACCTTCAGAAAAAAGAAGCTGCTTATAGAAAAATACTAGTAGTAGCTGAAGATGATAACAGTGTTAGACCCAAAACAATAAATGAGTTATTTGATGATGTTCGTTCAATACATTTTTTAAGCTATATACGCTATTTATATTTTAATGTTGGTCGTATGGCTTATTTACAAGCCAATGTTTTATCAGCTTATGTTTTTTTAGCTCCAGCAATTGTTGCTGGAGTTGTGACATTAGGTGTTATGCAACAAATAATAAGAGCCTTTGGAAGAGTAGAAGGTTCTATGCAATACTTATTAAAAGCCTGGCCTACCATTATAGAATTAGCAAGTGTTTATAAACGTCTAAGAGAATTTGAAAATGTAATAAATTCTACTGAGTCTATCGACGAAAAGATTTAATGGCTATTGATAAAAAATATGTTGATCAAATTTTAAAAGTTTCTGAAAAAGCAGCATTAGCTTCTTACTATTTGGTTGGAAAAAAAGACAAGATTGCAGCAGATCAAGCAGCTGTTGACGCAATGAGGTCCGAATTAAATAAAATAGATATGAATGGTGAGGTTGTTATAGGTGAAGGTTCACTTGATGAGGCACCTATGCTTTACACTGGTGAAAAACTTGGAAATAAAAATGGTCCTTATTTTGATATAGCCGTTGATCCCCTAGAGGGAACAAATTTTGCAGCAAATAATTTACCTGGAGCAACATCGGTTATTGCTATTGCTGAAAAAGGAAATCTTTTTAATGCACCAGAAACCTATATGGATAAAATTGCAACTGGACCAATTGAAAAAGGTTTAGTTGATTTAGATTTTGCATTAAAGAAAAACCTTACAAATCTTGCAGATTTCTTAAACAAAGATATCTCATCACTTACAGCATGTGTCATGGATAGACCAAGACATAAAAAAATAATTGATGAATTAAAGCAACTAGATATTAATATTAAATTAATTACTGATGGTGATGTTCTTGGAGCATTGTATGTGACAAATCAAAAATATAATGTTGATATATTTTTAGGTATAGGAGGTGGTCCAGAAGGAGTTTTAGCAGCATCAGCTCTTGATGCTTTTGACTGCTATTTTCAAGGAAGATTTATATTTGATAACGACAAAGATATTAATGATGCAAAAAAAATGGGAATAACTGATTTGAATAAAAAATACGAATTAAATGAAATTATAAAAGGAGACTCTATATTTTGCTCAACAGGGATTACCTCAAGTGAAATGTTAAATGGGGTCGTAATAAACGATAATAAATATATTACTGAAACATTAGTTACACACAAAAGTTTAAAATTTAAAGAAACGATAAAAAGAACAAATTTTATTGAAGAATGATTTCTGTTTCAGGTAGGAAGTGGGAACAAAAAAAAATTAATCAAAACTTAGTTGATAAATTAAAACAAGATTTTAATTTTAGTGACATTTTATCTAGATTAATTATTTCAAGGAAATTTGAAGATGATGAAATTGCAACAATCAATACAGATTTAGATTTAAAAAACGTTTTTTTAAACAATGAAGATTTCAATCAATCTATTAAACTTGTAGTTAGTTGTATCAAAAATAATGAAAAAATATGTATTTTAGGTGACTATGATGTGGATGGGTCTGCTGCCACATCATTATTTGTTAAGTTTTTAGATGTTATAAATCATCCTTTTATTTACTATATACCTGACAGGGTAAAAGATGGCTATGGAGCTACCAAAAAATTATTTCAAAAACTTATCTTAGAAAAGCCCAAATTGATTATAATGGTCGATTGCGGTTCTACTTCTAATGAAGCAATAGATTTTTTAAATGAAAATAAGATAAAATCTTTAATTATTGATCATCATGAAATTAACAAACCGTTCCCCAATGCAAACTCAATTATAAATCCAAAAAAAGATAATGGCTATAAACAATATGATTATTTATGCGCCACCTCACTTTCTTATTTTTTTTTAGATTTACTAATTAAAGAAATTAAAAGTGAAATAAAAATATCTGATTATTTGATATATGTTTTGTTAGCGACAGTGTGTGATGTGATGCCTTTAAGAAAACTTAACAGATTAATTGCATTAAATGCTCTTAAAAATTTTGATATGACAAAAAATTTACCTCTATATACTTTGTTTGAATTAAATGAAAAAAAAAATAAAATTAATATTAATGATTTAGGTTATTTAATTGGCCCAATATTAAATGCTGGTGGAAGACTGGGTAAATCTCAATATGCCACAGAATTATTATCTTCTAACAATGAACAAGTTATCAAAGATAGATCTACTCATTTAATTAAATTGAATAATAAAAGAAAAGAAATTGAAACCTCTATATTAAATGAAATTAATTTTCAAAAAATTGAAAAAGAAAATAAAGAAGTAATCATTTATTATAATCCAAATATAAACGAAGGTTTAATTGGAATTATTGCAGCAAGATTGAAAGATTATTTTAATAAGCCATGCATTGTTATAACCGCCTCTAATGAATTATTAAAGGGATCTGCAAGGTCAATTTATAATTATAATATTGGTCGTGTAATTAAAAATTCGTTAGATCAAGATATAATTTTAAATGGCGGTGGTCACAATATGGCAGCAGGATTTACACTAAATAAAAATAATCTTAAAGATTTTGAAAATTATATATTAGAAGATTTTTTAAAATCCAATACTGTAAATAATAATATATTTTCGTATGAATCAGAAGTTTCGTCATTAGCATTTAATCAAGATTTTTATAATGATATAAAAAAATTAGAACCTTTCGGTATAGGAAACTCAGTGCCGACATTCATGTTAAGAGATCTAAAAATAATTAAACCCATAGTGCTAAATAACAAGCATATATCTGCGATATTAAAATCAAAAACAGGATTTTCAATTAAATCAATATCGTTTAATTCTATTAATACTAAGATTGGTGAACACTTAATGAGTTATATAAATAACATTAATGTAATAGGTCAAATCAATGAAAATATTTGGAATAATAAAAAAACTCTACAATTAACTATTAGAGACCTTATTCTGTAATTTAATTACGCTTGATAAATAATGACTTTTAAAATAAAAGATCTCAACATGGTCCCTTCGTCTATCGGTTAGGACAGCTGGTTTTCATCCTGCAAAGGGGGGTTCGATTCCCCCAGGGACCGCCAAAATATATCTATTTATGGTTTACTATGTTTATTTAATAAAAACTGTAAAAGGCTTCTTAAATAAATCATACGTAGGATATACAAATAATTTCAATAAAAGATTGGACAGTCATAATAAAAATAAAGGTGCAAAATCAACAAAAGGTTATAAATGGGAACTTGTTTATAAGAAAAGATTTTATTCAAAAATCAAAGCACTTTCATTTGAATATGAGCTTAAAAAAGATAGAAAAGAAAGAACCAGATTGTTAAATGATTTCGAAAAAAAAAATTAATATTGCTACAATTTTACCCTACAAAGAAAACTATTCTTTGGAAAAAGCTTCTGCAGCATCACTATGGGTTTCAGAGTTTTTTAAATATTCAAAATTTAAAAAAAATAATTTTATTTATGGAAATACAAGTTCAAAAAATTATTTAACAAAAAACTATATAAACATAAATTTAAAAAGTTTAAAAGCAAAATTACAAAGTACAACAAAAGAGTATAGTAATAAATTAATCAAAGAAATTGATAAAAATAAGTTTGACTTGATTGAGGTTCATAATAGACCCTTAATTTTATCTAATTTACTAAAAAAAATTAAAAATAGATTTATCTTTTATTTTCACAATGATCCATTGTCGATGAACGGATCTAAAACAATTGAAGATAGGTTATTTATCTTAAAAAATGTTGAAAAAATAATTTTTGTAAGTCAGTGGGTAAAAGATAGATTTTTTTTAAATTTAGATCTTAAGCTTAGTGCTAAGACAGAAATTGTTTATCCGAGTGTACATATACAAAAGGCTAAAAAAAAAAATAAATATATTACATTTGTTGGAAGGCTTAATCACTCAAAGGGTTATGATATTTTTCAAAAATCTATAACAAAAATTTTGAATGAATTTCAAGATTGGAAAGCATTATCTGTTGGTGACGAGGAACGTAGATCCATATATATAAATCATGATCAACATAAGGAATTGGGTTTTTTAAATCATAAAAAAACTTTAGGAATATTAAGTAAAACTGAAATTGCTGTTGTGCCATCTAGATGGGAGGAGCCTTTTGGTAGAACTGCCCTAGAAGCTTCATCATCTGGATGTGCTACAATCATTTCTAACAAAGGTGGTTTAATAGAAACTACAGACCAGGCTATTATAATCCAAAAACTAGATGAGATTAATCTGTATAAGGAAATTAAAAAATTAATTCTTAATGATAAAAAAAGAATACATATTCAAAAAAATAGCAGAAAAAAGGTTAAGCACACAATAGCTGCTAATACAAAAATAATTGACCAAATACGTGAAAGTATTTTTCCTGTATATAAAATCAATCCTTTAAAAAATAAGATAAAAATTTTGAATCTATACAATCAAGGGCAAAAGCTAAATCATAGATTATTTAATATTTCTTTGGGTAAAAAATTTACAAATGGCTTTATTAGAAATGGTCATGACGTTTTAGAAATTAGTGATAGGGATTTTATAAAAGATAATAAAACATTCAGTATACTAAAAAGTAGTAGGGTTAGTTTTCAAAATTATTTAATTGAAACATGTAAAAACTATAATCCAGACCTTTTATTTTTTGGTCATAGCAAAAATATTGACTTAGATACTATTCACGAATTAAAAAATTTAAATAAAAATCTAATTATTTCACAATGGAACGAGGATCCAGTAATGCCCAGCCTTAGTTATTCAAAAAAGAACATTTCCAATATAAGCATATATGCTTCCTTTGTTGATCATAATTTTATAACAACAGATCCATTTGTTTTAAAAAATAAAATTAATTCAGATAATTTTCATTTTTTCTTTATTCCTGTGGATAAAAATATTGAACGTTTTGATGTTTTTAATATGAATCCAAAAAAAGATCTTTTTTATGCAATGAGTCATGGTGTGAATAGAGCGGTACTTAAAGAGGGAATTGAAGATAATAGAGTTCAATTTTTAGATAAACTTGTAAAAAAAATATCAAAAATTAAATATGACTTCTACGGTTTTGCCAATAAACAGCCCATTTGGGGTGAAAACTTTAATAGCGCTCTTATCAATTCAAAAATGGCTTTAAATTTAAGTCGTGGTAAACCAACAAAATACTATTCAAGTAATAGAATAGCTTCTGTTGTTGGTAACGGATTGCTAACTTTTATTGATAAAAAAGTTCAAATGAGTGATTTTTTTAATGATAATGAAATAATTTTTTACGATAACATAAATGATTTATCAGATAAGATTAAATTTTACTCTGTTAATGATAAACTAAGAAAAAAAATAGCCGAAAATGGTAAGAAAAAATATTTTAAACTTTTTAACGAAACTAAAATTAGTAAATTTATTGTTGATGTTTCATTAGGGAAAAAAAAATCTTTAATCTAAATAATGACAAAATTTTTTAAAAATTTATTCCGTCTGATTTTCATTAAAACTCCATGGTTTATTATATTTAATTATATAAAAAATTTTTTACCTAATTATAAAAGTAAAAATAAATCAAAAATAATTGAAAAAGAAATTTATAAAGATTTTTCTACTATAAATCAAAACCATAAATGGTTTTGTAATAATTTGAACTTTTTAACCAGTAGTTTTAAAAATGTGATCAACACTAAGAACATTTTAGAAATAGGATCATATGAAGGACGTAGTACTATTTTTTTTTTAAATCATTTTATAGATAGCAACATACATTGTATCGATACCTGGTCTGGTAGTGATGAACATGATAATTTTAACTTCAGTGTTATAGAAAAAAACTTTGATTCCAATACTTCAAAATTTAAGATAAATAATAGGATAAAAAAGTTTAAAATGACTTCAAATGAATTCTTTATGACTAATTCTATGAAATATGATTTAATTTTTGTTGATGGTGATCACTCGTCTAATCAAGTAAAAATTGATATTAACAATTCTTGGAAAATTTTAAATAAGGGAGGTTATTTGATTTTAGATGATTATATGTGGTGGTTTTATAAAGATTTAAAGAAAAATCCCTCATCTTCGATCAATAATTTTATTGTCAATCATATTTCTGATATAAGCTCCTTAAAAATTTGGCAGCAAGTTATTATTAAAAAAAATATTTAGTTATATTTTTATTTTATTCAAAGCATTATTCTTAAATAAATTTGCTTCTTTGATATATCTTCTTACCATTTCTGTAGATTTATGACCTGTCATTGCCATTATATTTCTTTCTTCAACACCAGATTCAGCTGCAGATGTTGCAAAACCTGATCTTAAACTATGACCTGAATAATTTTTGCTATTTATTCCAGCTAAATTTAAATACTCTTTAATAAGTATAGCTACAGTTTGATCTGTTAATCTATTTTTTGATAACTTTGATCCTTTCAAAAATCTTCTAAATAAAGGACCTGAGGTTATTTTTGAAATGTCTAGCCAGTTTTTTAATGATATCACAGGGCAATATTGAGAGCTATCAAAGTAGGGTAGAGCTTTCGTAAAACCTTCACCAAATTGATCTGTTTTAGATCTCTTAATATTAATTTTTAAACCTTCCGGAACGAAATCTAGATCATCATAATCTAGTGAGACTATCTCATTTCTCCTAAATCCACCTGAAAAGCCAATTAATATTATAGATCTATCCCTAAATTTTTTAATTTCTTGCTTATTTTGCTGATCTATTGCATCAATTATTAATTTTAAACTGTTGATTAATATAGGTTTTTTAGCTTTTTGAATGCTACCTTTTCTTCTTTTAATACCCATAATATTTTCAATAATTGAAGGATGTTTTGTATCTAAATAATGCCCTTTTAACTTATGGATGACACCTATTGATACCAGCCTACGCTTTAAAGTGCTCATTTTGGCCTCTTTACTTGATAAATGAGTTAAATATAAGGAGACTATGTTTGGTTCGGTGGGTAGAGACTTAAACCCATTTTGAGCGCAGAACACTCCAAAATCATTGAAGTCTGATTTATAGGCTCTTACTGTATTATTAGCTTTAGAGCTTTGTAAGTTTAATAATGTTTCTTCTTGTAAAGACTTTATGTCTGTAATTATATTATTCATTCTTATTACTATTGATAACCATTAATTATCGTTAGTAATAATATAGTAGATTTCTAATGTCAATAAGAATAATTTACTAATTATGATTAAAAATTCTAAAGAACATCTTAAAGAAGTTAACGAAACATACTTTCAGCATATGGCTATAGCTTTCAAAATCGGTTTTACTATGCTTGTGACAGGAATTTTTTGTCTTATACATGCATTAATTCCAGGGCTTTTTAAGAAAACTGGTAGTAACCAGATAGCCAAAATTTATGATATGGTTTCAAGAAATTAAACTTAATTAAGATAACAATATCAGTTAATTAAAATCAATTTTTAAAGTTTATGATTAGAAATTTAGAACAAAAAGATATGGAAAATTGGGCTAAATTATACTATGATTATGCTGATTTCTATAAAGTCCCAATGAATGCGGGGATTTTAGAAACTTTATGGGGATGGATTCACGATGAAACTCATGATGTTAATGCTATTTGCTTTGAATTAGAGGGTAAAATTGTTGGTATTGCCCATTATAGAACAATGCCAAGACCAATTAAGGGCCAATATATTGGTTTTTTAGACGATTTGTTTGTAGAGCCAGCATTTAGAGGTAAAAAAATAGCTCAAAAACTCATTAGTCATCTAAAATCATTATCTAAAGCCAATAATTGGGATGGAATTCGTTGGATCACACACTCTTCCAATGAAAATGCAAAGAAATTATACAATAAAATAGCCAATAACACTGGATTTGAACTCTATGAACTTAAAAGGAACTAAGTTTCAAATAAAAGTTTGGAGTTACCTAAAGAAAATACCCAAGGGCAAAGTTAAGACGTACTTAGAAGTTGCTAAAGCCATTGGAAAACCTAAGGCATTCAGAGCTGTTGCTAATGCAGTGGGTAAAAACCCCTATCCACCTAAAATACCCTGTCATCGAGTTATCAGATCGGATGGAAGTCTCGGCGGATACTCTGGAAAAGGTGGAATTCAACAAAAACGACGTTTATTGAGATCAGAAAAGATCTTGATAAAATAGTGCTTTTAACCTTAAAAAGCGTCAAAAAACCCTGGTATCAAACACTTTTTAGGTATTTAGCCATATTTTTGTCTAATTGCTATAATGCATCCTTCAGTTGTACTGCAAATGGACTTTCAGCTAAAATAGGCTATCCTATGGACGTTTAAACGGCATATTCTCATACTGCATTGCTATACTTGCCAACAATAGCAACGTTTCTAGAGATACTAAAAAACACCATTTTACTGGGCTTTTTAACCCCCTACTCTGTACGATAAATAATCTAATTTGCACTAAACTACCCTATTAATTTAAATAAGTATTTAATATCAATACTAAATCACTATTTTACATACCTATAAATATTATATTTGATTTTCTAAAAGTTTAAATTTCTAAATTATCACTTTTTCAAATATAGAAAGGCAGACTTATGTTACTTTTGTTTTATAATAGGCTTATTTTAGTAACTACAACTTAACTATTTTATAAATATTACTAATTTTTATTTTTAAATTTTATAAATTTATAATATTTTAATTAAATTAATAATTTCAATAATATAAATTGTATTATTAATGTATAATATTAAGTATTAGTAAATAAGTTATACATAATTAATTTAATTTAATATAAATTTCTCTCCTTGAAATATATAATCCACTAAGAACAATTATAAATAAACCAAGGTAAGTCCAGTTATCAGGCAATTCATTAAAGAAATAATAGCTGATAACGATATTAGTAATAATCTCAGTATATCCTAATGGAGCTAGTTTAGATGCATCAGCATATTTTAATGATAAAATTATAAAAAGATGCGCTACAGAGGCTATAAGGCCTATTATAGCCATCATAAACCACTCATTAAGGCTTGGATTAACCCATACTGATGGCATAAATAAACTAAATATGAGTAACCCTACTACCCCTGTAAATAAAAGTGTTAAAAGCGAGTTGTCTGAGGTGCTGAGTTTTCTGGTTATCACTAAATAAAAACCATAACAAATCCCACATGCTAATGCAGCTAAAGTAGCTAAATTTACATCTAAAAAACCTGGTCTAATTACTATAAGAGTTCCAGAAAATCCTATCAAAACTGCAGTCCATCTTCTAATTCCAACTTTTTCAGAAAGAAAAAAAGGTGATAGTGCCGTACAAGTTATCGGAGCAACAAATGCTAATGTTAAAGCTTTTGGCAGTGAAATTACAGATATGGAATAAAAAAAACATAGAGTAGAAAAAGCAAGTATTACGCCTCTAATTGATTGTAAAATAGGCCTTTTGCTCCAAACAATAGTTTCCCTGTAAAAAAATAGCATTAAAGAAGCTGTAAAAAAAACTGTAAAAAAATATCTAGCCCATGTTATCTGTAATACGGGCATAGTAGCAGTTAAATGCTTAGCAAAGGCGTCCATAACTGGGACTATCATCCATGCTGATGCATTTAATATTATTGCCTTCATTTTGAAGAGAAGATTACTTCTTAATAGAAGTATTTTAAAGCAAAGAATACAGTTATTGGAACAGTAATAAATGACATAAGAGTTGAAACAACAATCATGCTTGCGATACTATCAACAACTTTTTTTGAAGAATACAGTGATCCAACCAAATATGTTAAAACAGCACTTGGCATAGAGCATTGTATTAATAAAACCCCCGCCGCAAATCCTGATAAATCAAAAGTTTTTATAATAGTAAAACCGATTATTGGTCCAATTATAACTCTGGCTATAGATGAAATTAAAGCAGATTTAAGTGAAAAAACTTTAAATCTAGTTAAGGCAATTCCCAAGGACATTAGAATTAAAAATATAGCAGCATAAGTCAGCATCATTGTGGTGTTGATTAAAAAAACAGGAGTTTTTATATCAAAGAATAAAAATATAACTGATATTATGATTGCATAAAAAGGAGGGCTTTTAATTAAAAGAGTTAAATCAAATTTTTTACTAGCTAAAAAAACACCTAAAGTGAAATGAAATAGTATGACCAATGATGATATTGTGGCAGCTATACCAAGACCTTGGCTACCATATGCAAAAAGGCAAATTGGTAAACCCATGTTTCCTGTATTTGGTAAAATAAATGGAGGTAGTTCTGTAATTATATCTTTATTTAGAAATTTAAGAAATATAATACCTGTAATTGCAAAACCAAAAATTGCTAATAAAGAATACCAAAAATATTCTACAAAAATATTAAATGTTAATCCTGTTGTTGTGACGGCATAAAAAACCATGGCGGGGCTTCCTATGTTAGCTGCAAAATTTGCAATAAAAGAAGTATCTAATTTAGGGTTTTTTTTACCCAAATAATAACCAGTACCTACAATAAAAAAAACAGGAAATAAAACTTCAAAAAGTTTTAAATAAATATCCATTAATTATATAATCGAATTAGTATAGGAAATTTGAGAATATCTTTATCTTTTTTAAAGATAGATAAACATTTTTTTGAGTTAAGTTCAGTCGTTTTGTGGGTAATAATAACAATTGTAGCTTTATTGTTTTTTTTATCAGGAGTTTGAATCAATCTCTTTATCGAAATTTTATACTTGGCTAGTCTATTGGTGATAGCTGATAATACACCAGGCTTATCTTTAACTTCAAATCTTAAATATAGTGAATTGACATAATTATTAACATTATAACATTTAATTGATTTACGTTTACTTCCAGGAATACCAAATGGCTTCTTAATATTGCCTCTTAAAATTGAGAGTAAATCTGATAGTAAAGATGATGAAGTTGGTCCAGGACCAGCTCCCTCCCCTTGTAAGATACTCTCACCCACTGGTTTTCCTTCAAGAATCACAGCATTCATAACACCACCAACATTACCAATATACGAATTTTTACTAACTAAACATGGGTGTACAGTTTCAAAAAGTTGACCATCAATTAGTTCAGAAATACCAAGGAGTTTAATACGTAAATTTAATTGATTTGAAATTTCTATATCTTTTAATTCAATTTTCTCAATACCTTCCATTAGACATTTATATTTTGAAATTTTAGTATTAAATGCTAAAGCTGATAAAATTCTTACTTTAGCAAAAGCATCAAAACCATTTAAATCTAGTTTTGGGTTTCCTGGTTCAGCGTATCCTAATTTTTGAGCTTTCTTTAATACGTTAGTAAAACTATCGCTAGAATTTTCCATCTCAGAAAGAATGTAGTTAGAGGTACCGTTTAAAATTCCATAAACTTTAGAAATCTTGTTAGTTGCAAGACCCTCTTTAATTGTTCTTAATATTGGAATACCACCAGCAACAGATGCTTCAAATTCTAAATTAACATGGTTATCTTCAGCTAACTTTCCCAAATAATCACCGTGTTTAGAGATAAGTGCTTTATTAGGAGTGATTACATGAATTTTATTTTTTAAAGCAGTTTCTACAACTTTTTTAGAAACACCATCTGACAAACCTATAGCTTCAAATAAAATATCTACTTTGGTCTTATTAAAAATTTCTAATGGGTTTTTAAAAAATATTTTCTTATTAACTTTAAATCTTCTCTTTTTAGAAATACTTCTTGCAGAAATAGCTACTATATTGATTTTTTTACCCGTCTTAAGTTCAATATCTTTTTTTTTAGTATTGAGCTCATTTAATAAATAAATACCAACTTGTCCCAAACCAACTACTGCAATATTAATTATATTTTTCATCTACTTATTAATATCTGGGTATTCCGCATTATTTGAATAATCTTTAAGAAAAAGGTTAAATTCATCAAAAGTCATAGATTTATAATCACCATTTTTTTCTAATATCTTAGATAATTTTTTATCTTCATTAGATTTTTTTATTGGATCTTCATTCCAATAAGCTGAATCTTTACTTAATGAACAAGAGGTTAAAAATAAAATTAAAGATAAAAATAAGTATTTCAAATTAATCCTTTTGTTTGATTAAAACCATATTTGATATTCATATTTTGTATAGCTTGACCTGCTCCACCCTTAATTAGATTATCAATAACAGATAAAATAATAACTCTATTTTTATACTTAGTTTTACAAATTACTATAGAGCAATTATTTGTGTTAATTACGTCGTTTGTACTTAACAATGAATTCGTTTTTAAAATTTTAACGAATCTGTTTTTTGAATATTGACTATTTAAAGTATTTTCTAATTTTTTAATACTTACACCTTTGTTAAGATCTACATAGATAGTGCTAAGTATTCCTCTAAACATTGGAGTTAGATGAGGAGTAAATGTAAAAGAGAATTTTTTCTTACTATGGTTGTTAATTTCTTGTTGAATTTCAGAATTATGTCTGTGAAAGCCTACACCATAAGCACTTAAAGACTCATAAAGGTTTTTATCTTTATATTTATTGTGTACTCCTCTACCAGCTCCAGAGTAACCGGATTTAGAGTCTATAATAACATTATCTGTTTTTATTAAATTTTTCTTAACTAAAGGAATAAGCGGTAAAAGTATAGAAGTTGGGTAGCATCCTGGACAACCGATAATATTAAATTTCTTTACTTTATCACCATTAATTTCTGGTAATGAGTAAATCGATTTCTTAATATTTTTTACTGATCTGTGTTTTTGTTTGTACCATTTTAGATAATCTGAGGCTTTATTAAGTCTAAAGTCTGCAGCTAAATCGATTAATACATTATGTTTTAATAAATCATTTGAAATATCTTGTGCTTCACCATTAGGTAGAGCTGTAAAAACAAGGTCTATGTTTTTTAAAAGTGCTTTATTGTATCTAATAATTTTAGGTAACTTTTTTGAACTTAATGACTTTTCATAACTAGAGATATTTTTTCCAACAGAGGAATTTCCACAAAGATATTTAATTTTAATATTGCTGTGTTTAACTAATAATTTAATTAATTGAACACCGATATAACCAGTAGATCCAGCAACTAAAACATTAAGCTTAGGCATTTTTTTATTATAACAGTTTAGAGTTAAAAAAGAATTATCTTTTCGAGAATTGGAAGCTTCTTCTAGCTTTTCTACGACCAGGTTTTTTTCTCTCAACTGATCTAGAGTCTCTAGTATTAAGCTTTTCTGTCTTAAGTACCGCTCTATTCTCTGAATCGAATAAGATTAGTGCTTTAGCAATACCATGAACCATTGCACCAGCCTGACCCGTGTGACCACCACCTGCAACACTACACCTTACATCGTAACCTGTTGCTTGGTTTATAATTTCAAATGGTCTTGTAATTTGCATTTTATGACTTCCACTAGAGAAATATTCATCCATAGTTCTGCCATTTACATAAATTTTACCAGTACCCTTTTTCACCCAAATTTTTGCAATAGATTTTTTTCTTCTACCGGTTGCGTATTTACTATCTTTAAAATCTAATTTAATTTTAGGTTTTTTTGTAGATACTTTAGTTGGTACGGCTGCTGTTTCCATATTAATTTCTTATTAAATTTTTACTGTTTAATTTACCTAGATCTAAAAGTTTAGGGTTTTGTGCTGCATGAGGGTGTTCTTCGCCAGCATAAATTTTTACTTTAGTTAGCTGTTTTCTTCCAAGTACTCCTCCGGGTAACATTCTTTTAATAGCTAATTTTAGCGTCTCACCAGGTTTGTTTTTTTCTAATAATTTTTCAGGAGTGATTTCTTTAATTCCACCTGGGTGACCAGTATGTCTATAATATTTTTTGTCTTTGAATTTTTTTCCAGTGAACTTTGCTTGTTCAACATTTTTAACTACAACGAAGTCACCATCATCCATATGAGGTGTGAAAGTAGTTTTATTTTTTCCTCTAACAATCATAGCGATGATCGAAGCTAATCTTCCAACTACAGCATTTTTAGCGTCTATCTCAAACCAGTTACTATTTAATTCACCACTTTTTAGAAATTTTGTCATTGTGCCAGGATTAATACTATTATTAGATATAATGTCAATTTTATATTTCCCTTGCAATAACTTGATTAAATGATATTTAGATAGAGCCGATTTGTTCCTATTGCAGGCTAGTTATTGCTAAACAGGATTTTTTACCCACATTATCGGTAGGCGCATTTGAACTGTATTGTACGCCTTGCATAAAGCAAAAGTACTAAAAAAGGAGTATTAAGATGAGTACAAAAAGACAAAACCCTGAGACTATAGCCATTCATGGTGGTGATTATAGAAGTGATCCAACAACAAAAGCAGTAGCGGTTCCAATTTACAGAACAACCTCATATCTGTTTGATAGTACAGAGCATGCTGCAAATCTTTTTGGATTAAAAGAGTTTGGCAATATTTACACAAGAATTATGAACCCTACTAATGACGCTCTTGAAAAAAGAGTTGCTGCATTAGAAGGTGGTTTGGCTTGTTTAACGGTATCATCCGGTCAAACTGCTTCAACATTTGCAATTTTAAACGTTGCACAAGCAGGAGATAATATAGTTAGTTCTACAGATCTTTATGGTGGAACTGTTTCATTATTTACCCATACTTTAAGTAAACTTGGAATTGAAGTTAGGTATGCAGACCCTGCTGATCCTAAAAACTTTGAGAAAGCTATAGATGATAAAACTAGAGCTTTTTATGGAGAAACTTTACCAAATCCTTATCTAAGAGTTTTTCCAATTAAAGAAGTTTCTGATATTGGAAGAAAATACAACATACCTTTAATAATGGATAATACAGCCTCTCCTATCCTCTGTAAACCTTTAGAGCATGGTGCTGCAGTAGTTGTTCATTCACTCACAAAATATATTGGTGGTCATGGAACTGTTGTAGGTGGATGTTTAGTTGATGGTGGTAATTTTGACTGGACAGCAGATCCTAAAAGGCAACCTCTATTCAATGAACCTGACGCAAGTTATGGTGGAGTTGTTTGGGGTAAAGCTGTCCCCGAATTAACTGGTGCCAATGTATCATTTGTTGTTAGAGCAAGGGTAACTCTATTGAGAGATCTTGGCTCAGCACTAGCTCCAGATAATGCATTTGGAATCATACAAGGACTTGAAACAGTAGCTTTAAGAATGAAGCAACATTGTTCAAATGCTCAAAAAGTAGTTGAGTATCTTGCTAAGCACGAGAGTGTTGCTAGAGTTATATATCCTAACAAATATGATGGAGAAATTGGTGAAAGAGCCAAAAAATATCTTAAAGGCGGTAATGGTGCTTTAGTTGGTATAGAGCTAAAGGGTGGAATTGAAGCTGGTAAGAAGTTTATTGAGGCTTTAAAAATGTTCTATCATGTTGCAAACATTGGTGATGCGAGAAGTTTAGCTATTCATCCTGCAACAACTACACATAGTCAATTAAATGAAAAAGAATTGTTAGCTTCTGGTGTTACTCCTGGGTATGTAAGGCTAGCAATTGGTATAGAGCATATTGATGACATTATTGAAGATTTAGATCAGGCTCTTAGCAGAACTTCAAACAATGTTGAAGACATTAATAAAGCTAAAGCTGTTGGTTAGAGTTTTTATATATAATTACAAGATAAGTAGTTAATACGAAAATTGAACCTAGCTGGTGTAGTGATGCATATTTAATCTCTACACCAGATAGTAAAGTTATAATTCCCAAAAAAATCTGAACTAATATAGCAATATCAAATAATATAATATCTTTGGTTCCATAATTATTTTTCAAATAGAGATAATTTAAAATAATAATAAAAAATAAAAGTAAATAAGCTGTTACTCTATGTAAAAATTGAACAATTGATGGATTATTAAATAATTGAGTGTTAATAAAATCATTATAACCAACATCATTAGGGAAAAAGCTACCATTCATATCGGGCCACGAATTATAGATGAGACCACCATCTAAACCTGATAAAAAAGCCCCTAATATAATCTGCAAAACAATCAGTTTCAGTATAAATAATAAAAGTAAATTTGGAATTCTTTCATGAAATTTTTGTATTTTATAAATATCTAAAATATACCAAAAAATTAAACATAAAATGAATAACGCTAAAGATAAATGAATGCTAAGTCTAAAGTGACTAACGTCATTATTTTCAATTAATCCACTAGAGACCATATACCAACCAATAAATCCTTGCAGACATATAAGAAAAAATACCCAATAATATTTATTTGAATAATGTTTGGTTTTTTTAAAATAAAGACTAAAGAAAAGTAAAGGTACTAAGGTAAACAAACCAACAAATCTTGCTAATAGTCTATGAGCATATTCCCAATAGAAAATCACTTTAAACTCATTTAAAGACATACCATAATTAATATTTTGATATTCTGGTATTTTTTTGTATTCAGAGAAATAAAAATTCCACTCGTTAATATTCAGTGGTGGTAGTATTCCAGTAAAAAGCTCCCATGCCGTGATGGATAAACCAGAATCAGTTAATCTAGTAAGTCCACCAACTGCTACCATAAGAACAATTAATGAAAATAAAGTTATTAACCATAATTTTAAATATTTTATATAGTTGTCGCTATTTACAAACATAAATTATACTTATAATAATTATCTTAATAACCAATTGAATAAATGTCGCCTATTAATAAAAAAAAACTAGATCAGATTAGAATTAAGCTTGATAAACTTGATAATGATTTACTTAAATTAATCAAAAAAAGATCAGCACTAGTTAATGAAGTATTAAAAGTAAAAATCCATAAGAAAGAAATAATTGATCAAAAAAGGATTAATTTTATTCTTAAAAAGATTAAAAAAAAATCAATACAAACTAATATAGACCCAAAAATCACTAATAGAATATGGAAAAATATGATTTGGTCTTTTATTGATTACGAAAAAAGAAATTTTATAAAAAAATAATACTATTTACTGTGTGGAGGTAATTTTTTTTCCACAAACATTTCATGTTTTCTTGTAGAGGGATTGTATTTCTTGGCAGATAATTTAACTTTAGCTTTTTCACCGCCTGCTGGTTTTTTAACATAATAAAAGAATGGACTATCAGGTTTAGCCTCTGGTACCAATCTAACTTTAACGTGTGTTTTTTTTGCCATTTTATTTTAAACTTTTTATTTTTTTTATTAAATCAGAAATCTTTTTAAGTTTATTTTTTAAACTATAATCAGCATTTATAGAATTATTTGGTAATTCGTCAAGTTTAAATGATTTATCAGAATTAAGAACTTTTTTAACACCCATAATTGTCATTCCCTGATCTTTAAGTAGATATTTAACTTTTTTTAAAACCTCAATTGTATCATTATTATAATACCTCCTATTACCATTTAAAATTTTTGGCTTAATTTGCTTAAATTCTTTCTCCCAAAATCGAATAGTATGGGTATTCAAGGTTCCTTTTTTCTTATTTACAAGATTAAGAATTTTAGCAACCTCACCTATTGATTTATAAGCATCATTATTTTTATGAATCATCTTTAGAATTTACCAAATCTTTAAATTCCTTAGAAGCTTTAAATAAAACAACATCTCTATCAGATATGGTTGTTTGTTCTTTTGTTTTCGGGTTTCGTCCAATTCTACTTTTTTTGGCCCTTATAGAAAAAGTACCAAATTTTGAGAGTTTTAATTTTTTTTCCTTTTTTAAATTTTCTACTATTGTGATTAGAAAATCATCAATCAAATTTTCAGATATATTTTTTGAGAAACCAATTTGCATGTAAATTGAGTTTATAAGGTCTTTTTTTGTTAAGTTAGTTCTTTGCATTAACTTATGTTGTTTCTTATCTTTTCTATTAAATTACCACTAACAATTCTAGTACAAACACTTAAGGAGTTTGAAAAACCTATATAATCTGTTCCACCATGGCTTTTAATAACTGGAGAATCTAAGCCTATAAAAATTGCACCATTATAAAGTCTTGGATCAAGTCTTGCTTTAAATTTTTTTAAATTTGAAATATTTAGCAAAGATGAAATTTTACCAATAATATTACCAGTCATAGCTTTCTTTAATTCACTTGTAATAAAGTTTGCAGTACCCTCAGCTGTTTTTAATGCAACGTTTCCAGTAAATCCATCTGCAACGATAACATTTACATCTCCATTCATTAACTGATTACCTTCAATGTACCCCTTAAATTCAAATCCAGTGTTATTTCTTTGATTTAATTGTTGGTACGTCTCTTTTATAATTTCATTACCTTTAAGCTCTTCAGACCCAATATTTAATAAAGCAACTCTTGCTGTATCATCTGGATATAAAGATTTAAATAATGAAGATCCCATTATAGAAAAATCAATTAAATTTTTTGGACTACATTCAATATTAGCTCCCAAATCTAGCACAACACTCATATTCTTTTTATTTGGCCATAAAGCAGAGAGTGCAGGTTTATCAATGTTTTCAATCATCTTGAGGTTAAGTTTTGAAATAACAAGTAATGCTCCAGTGTTACCAGCAGAAATAACTATATCAGATTTTTTTTCTTTAACACTTTGTATCGCTAACCACATGCTAGTGTTTTTTCCTCTTTTAGCTCCCTCTAAGGGACTATCAGTTCCTTTAACTACATCTTTAGTATGAATTATTTCAAATGAAGATGTGGGTAACTGGTCATTAATATAATTTTGGATTTTTTCCTTATCACCAAAAATTTGATAAAAAGTATTAGCGTTACTTTTATAGTGATGATTAATTCCATCTATAATTTTTTTTGGTGAATTATCTCCACCCATTGCATCAACTGCAATTTTTATCATTTTACTCATTTAATTTTGGACTTTTATTCCTTGGGATCTAAAACTTGTCTACCTCTGTACATTCCAGTCTTTAGATCTAAGTGATGAGGTAATCTGTATTCTCCAGATTTCTTATCTTCAACAATATTGGTAGATTTGAACTTCATATTCTGAGCTCTTCTCATTCCAGTTCTTGACGGTGATTGTTTTCGTTTAGGTACAGCCATAATAAAATTAGTGCTTAACTACACCTTTTATATAAGAATTTAAAGTATTATTTTTTAAATTTAACCTATAATTTTCAAAATATTTAACCAAATATTCAATATTAGATGAATTATCTAAAAAATTTACCAAAATAGAGTTTTTAGATTCTATATCTAATTCATCCCAACTGTGAATTTTGTCAATCATTCCATAGAATAAGTTTAGGTAATCTTTCATTTTTTTATTAATTGATTGGTCACCATAGCCAATTTCCCTGATGCTTAACTCAACTTGCCTGAAGGTAAAATCATATATTTCTTGTAGTAGTTTTTTATCATTATTTTCCTTATAAACTTTCAAAAAGAAAGCGAAATGAAGCAAAAAGAATATCAACCTATCAGAAAAAGTATCTTGATTTTTAAAATCTTTATACAAATCTTTATTTCTAGTTAAATTAACTAAATTGTTGTAAATATTTATGTAGTTTTTATCCATGAGAAAATTATTTATATTTATTATAATATCATTATTTATTTCAGCTTGTACTTTAAAAAAAGTTGAAAAGCATCACGGTGTTCATTTTTTAAATAAAAAACAAGAAAAACTTACTGTTAATCAGTCAAACAAAAATGATATTATACAATTATTAGGTTCACCATCAACAAAAAGTACTTTTGATAATGATTTGTGGATTTATATTGAAAGAAAAACTGATAATTCATCTCTTACAAAATTTGGCAGTGAAAGAATTATAGTTAATAACGTTCTGTTATTAGAGATCAATAATATGGGTCTTCTAGAAAAGAAAGAGTTTCTAGATCTAACTAATATGCAGGAGTTAAAATTTGCTGAACAAACTACTGAAAATCAATACAAGAAAAATACATTTGTATACGACTTTCTATCCAGTATGAGACAGAAAATTAATGACCCTTTGGGTAAAAGAAAAAGATAAACTTAATCTTTTTAGCCAGCAATTACAGCTAACAATAATAAAGCTACAATGTTAGTTATCTTAATCATTGGGTTTACAGCAGGACCAGCAGTATCTTTGTACGGGTCTCCAACAGTGTCACCAGTTACTGCAGCTTTGTGTGCTTCAGAACCTTTTCCACCATGATGTCCATCTTCAATATACTTTTTCGCATTATCCCAAGCACCACCACCAGCAGTCATTGAAACAGCTACAAATAAACCTGTAATAATTACACCTAATAACATTGCACCAACAGCAGCTAAAGCGGCTACTTGACCACCTATAGCTAGTATTACAAAATATAAAACAATAGGAGAAAGAACTGGTAATAACGAAGGTATAATCATTTCTCTAATTGCAGCTAAAGTTAATAAATCAACTAATTTAGCATAATCAGGTTTTTGTTTACCCTTCATGATACCTGGATATTTTTTAAATTGTCTTCTTACTTCAACAACTACTGCACCACCAGCTCTACCTACTGCTTGCATCCCCATTGATCCAAATAAATATGGAAGCATTCCACCAATTAATAAACCAACCACAACGTAAGGGTTTGATAAATCAAAAGTTACAACAATTCCTTCAAGCTTTGAGCCTGCTACACCTGAAAAATGTTTAATATCCTCAACATAAGCTGCAAATAATACTAGTGCACCTAAACCTGCTGAACCAATAGCATATCCCTTAGTAACAGCTTTAGTCGTATTCCCTACGGCATCTAATGCATCAGTTGTTTTTCTAACACTATTTGGCAATTTAGCCATTTCAGCGATACCGCCAGCGTTATCTGTTACTGGTCCATAAGCATCTAGTGCAACAACCATACCCGCTAATGCAAGCATCGTAGTTACAGAAATAGCAATTCCGTAAAGACCAGCAATTGAATTTGTTGCCAATATACCTGCAACAATAATTAAAGCTGGTACAGCAGTAGCTTCCATTGAAACAGCTAAGCCTTGAATTACATTTGTTCCATGACCTGTTGTAGAAGATTTAGCAATACTTCTTACTGGTCTGTATTCAGTACCAGTGTAGTATTCAGTAATCCAAATTAATAGACCAGTAATAACTAAACCAATTATTCCACATAAATACAAACTCATACCATTAAAGTTTTTACCATTAACAGTATATTCGCTTGCAAAACCAATTACATAATCAGTAACAGGGTATAAAATTATTAATGACGAAACAGCAGAAACTACAAACCCTTTATATAAAGCGTTCATAACATTTTTACTTTTTCCAAGCTTAACAAAGAAAGTTCCTAAGATTGATGTTAAGATGCAAGCTCCACCAATAGTTAGAGGATAGATCATCATATTTATATCACCATAGAAAAAGATAGAAGAAAGAACCATTGTTGCAACAATTGTTACAGCATAAGTTTCAAATAAGTCTGCTGCCATACCAGCACAATCTCCAACGTTATCTCCAACGTTGTCAGCAATAACAGCTGGATTTCTAGGGTCATCCTCAGGGATACCTGCTTCTACTTTACCAACTAAGTCAGCACCAACATCGGCACCTTTGGTAAAAATTCCACCACCTAATCTTGCAAAAATTGATATTAAAGAAGCACCGAAACCTAAAGCAACTAATGCATTAACAACTTCTCTATCATCAATTCCTGCTTTTAATAAAAAATAATAATAAACTGCAATTGCAAGTAAAGCTAATCCAGCTACCAACATTCCAGTAACAGCACCTGATTTAAATGCTACAGCAAGACCGCTTGCTAAACCTTTTCTTGATGCTTCAGCAGTTCTAACGTTAGCTTCAACAGAAACTAACATTCCAACATAACCAGCTATACCCGATAATGTAGCTCCAATAAAATAACCTAAGCCAACTAAAGGACTAAACACTAAGCAAATAATAACCAAAACAACAACTCCAACCACGGCAATTGTTTTGTATTGTCTTGCTAAATAAGCTTTAGCACCAATTTGAATTGCTGATGCTATTTCTTGCATCTTAGCATTTCCAGCACTTGAGTTAAGGATATTCATACCTGTAAAGAAACCATAAACGATTGAAAGAGATCCTGCTGCTATGGTGAATAATAATATTGTTTCTATTAGTGAGTTCATTTTGCCTTTGTTTGTTTGGTTGTTAAATTTTATTGTTTAAAGTCCGGACAATACAAAAAAAGCAATAAAAGGCAATATTTAACTTTCTAAAACTTATGAAAATAACCTTTGTTTTTAAGGGTAATTTGCCTGTTTTTATTATCAATAATGGATGGTTTTTGAGCAAGGTTTTGGATTGAGCCAATTTTTGTAAGCTTAACTCTAGAATTATAAGCAATTTTTTTTATGATTCTCATCTTATTTTTAGAGGCTGTAAATAAGACTTGATAATCATCACCATTAGAAATGCAGTTAATCTTGGATAGGTTTTTAAGAACAAGTATCTTTTTAAGATTATTTGAAATTGGGATATCTTGTAAAAAAAGCTTATAAGACAGTTTCTGACAGTTAATCATTTTATCAAGGTCTGCTAAAAGTCCGTCAGAGATATCAATTGAAGTATTAGCAAATTTCTTGATTTGATCAGTTAATTTTAATTGGATATTTGGCATAAAATACTGATTAGTAAAATATTTTTTTAATTTTGGATTAAGCTTAATTTTATTTTTTAAAACTAATAAACCCAAATAACTATCCCCTAAATTTCCAGATACATATATATCATCATTAATTTTAGCTTTATTCCTATAAACAATATTATTAGCAAAACCTATTGAAGTAATTGTAAAACTTAACTTGTTTGAAAAAACAGTATCTCCACCACTTAAAAATATTTTATATTTATTTTGTTCTTGATTAAGCGACTTACTAACTTTTGATAAATTTAATTTAGAAAAACTTTTTTTATTACCTGATCCAGAAATAAAATAATATTTTGGTTTAATACCTTTACAAATAAGGTCTGAAATTGATGATCTAATTATTTTTTTAATAACTAGTTCAGGTTTTTGAAAGTCAATGAAATGATTACCCTCTACATACGTATCAACTGATACTGCTAATCTATTTTTTTTATCAAAAAAAACATCATCATTTAAATTTAAAGCACTTGGTGATTTTTTAGAAAGTTTTTGAAAATAATTTTTTATTAATTCAAATTCATGCATTAGTAGTTCTTATTTTTTTAGCTATTTTGTCCAATATAGCATTTAAATATTTAGTTTGGCCATATTCTAAAAAGTAGTTTGATGCGTCAAGATATTCTTTAATAATTATTTTGGTAGAAACTTTAGGTTTGTATAAAAACTCAAATATAGCAGACTTTACTATTACTTGAAAAACTTTATCTAAATTACTAAGTAAAATGTCTTCACTTAAATATTTATTAACTTCTTCTTTAATAACTTCATCTCTCTCAATAGTTCCTAAAACAACATCTTTAATGAACTTTTTAAATCTATGTTTGGGAAAAGTTAAATCTGTGTCATCATTAAAAAAATTACCATATAATTTTTGAATAATTATAACCCTTGGACTTTGATTTGGATTATATGGAGTTCTCATTGTTATTGAGAAAGGACAGATATTACAGCTTTAGCTGCTTCTCTTCCCTTTTTCTTCCTAGCTATAGCTTGACGCATATTAAGGCAGGTAATAATTCCATTACCAATGGGTTTTTTGCTGTCTACAGATAATTTCATTATTGCTTCAGTTGAAGCATGAGAAATAAAGTCAAAATGAGGTGTTTGGCCTTTAATAACACAACCGAGAGCTAAAAAAGCATCATACTTATTAATATTCTTTGAAATTGTAACCGGTATTTCAAAAACACCTGGGACATTGATAATTTTAATTAAACTAGATTTGGGTAATAAGCTCTTTGCACTACTTAGTAGACCTTTTGATATGTCTTTATAATAATCTGCAATAACTATTAAATATTTTTTTTTCATTATATGATTTCCTGCTTGGTAATCTTTATATCATAACCCTCTAAACCAATAACTTTTTTAGGAGATTTAGTGATTAATATCATATTTTTAATCTTTAAATCTTTAATTATTTGAGCTCCAATACCATAATTTCTTATAAGTTTATCATTTCCTTTTTTATAGAAATCTTTGTTCTTATAATCCTTGAGTGTTTGTGTAACAGATTTCAAGTTTGTATCTTTTATAAAAACTAAAACACAGTTATTAAATTTCTTAAAATAATTTAAAGTTTTATCAAATGAATTTGGTAATTGCTGGTTGATTAAATAATTTTGAACTACGTTAGATGAAATTACTCTAACCCTTGGTACTATCCCTTTTTTAATATTGCCTTTAATTAGCGCAAAGTGCTCAGATCCATCTAAAAGATTTTCATAAATTCTAATTTTATATTTTTGATTTTTGACTTCAATATCAGATTGTTTTTTAAGCTTAATTAGTTTTTCTTTTTTTAAACGATAGGCAATAAGATCTTCAATTTTACCTATCTTTAAATTATGTTTTTTTGCAAAATTAAATAAATCTTGACCTTTAGCCATTGTGCCATCTTCATTCATTATTTCACAAATAACTGCAGAGTTATTTTTTTTTGCAAGTTTTGAAATATCAACTGATGCTTCTGTGTGACCAGCTCTTACTAAAACACCTCCATCTTTTGCAATAATTGGAAAAATGTGTCCTGGTGATACAATGTCTTTTTTATTTACATTTTTTTTTGAAGCAATTTTAATTGTCTTAGCTCTATCTTTTGCTGAAATCCCAGTAGTTATTCCTTTTTTTGCTTCTATAGAAATTGTGAAAGCTGTTTTATTTCTTGATTGATTTATTGGTGACATTAAGGATAAATTTAATCTTTTTGCTTGAATACTATCTAATGCAAGACAAATTAATCCACGACCATATTTGGCCATAAAATTTATATTTTTAGCACTTGAGTCAGTAGTTGATATTATTAAGTCACCTTCATTTTCTCTTTTCTCATCATCAACCAAGATGAACATACCGCCCTTTTTTGCGATATTAATTATACTTTCAATTGATGCATAATTATTTTTTTTCATTAAAATAATTTCTAACGTATTTAGATAAGATATCTATCTCTATATTAACTAGGCTGGCCTTTTTTAATGAAGATAAATTGGTAAGATTGAAAGTATGTGGAATAACCCAAACTTGAAATCCTTTTTTGGTAATTTTAGAGATTGTTAAAGAAATTCCATTTATGCATATAGAGGCTTTATCAATTAAATTTGCTCTTTCATTTTTAACAAGTTCAAAATCAAATAAATAAGATTTATCAATCTTTTTAATAGTCTGAATTTTACCCACTGAATCAATGTGACCTTGACAAATATGACCTGATATTTTTTGGCCAAATTTTAAAGGAAGTTCAAGATTAATTTTATCATTAATTTTTAAGAATTTGAACTTCGATCTTTGTATGGTTTCATCAGAAAGATAAAATTCCATTGTTTTATTTTTAATGTCAATTAATGTTAAGCAAACACCGTCACATGCTACTGATACACCTAGGTCTTTACGTGTTAATTTTAAATCAGCTTTTATAAAAATATTAATACCCTTTGATCTTTTTTCAAATTTGGTGACTAAACCTTGGTTAAAAATTATTCCATTAAACATAATATTATTTGTAAAGTGTAATTAAGTCTTTGCCTAATTTTTTATTAATTTTCAATTTATTTTTATAATTTTTTTTTAATTCATTGAGAAAATTAAACTCTTTATAGTTAACCAACTTTGATAAGGTTTTTGAACATTTGTATAGATAAAACTCATTAAATAATCTTTTTTTAACAATGTGTTTAGATAGATCATTTCCTCCTTCAACTAATAAATTTCTGCAGCCAAGGATATAGAGTTTTTTAAAAATTGACTTAATATCAAAGCTATCTTTGATTAATTTACCTTTTATTAAGGTTATACCCTTTTTTTTAAACATTAATTTTTCTTTAGTTTTGGCCTTATGATAAAAAATTATAGTATTGTTCTTATTTGCTGTTTTAAAAATATATGAATTTTTTTTAGTTTCTAGGCTTCTATCTAAAATTATTCTTTTAGGGGAAAATTTATTCATACCTTCTAGTCTGCAATTAAGTTTTGGGTTATCTTTTTTTAGAGTTTTAGAAGAAATCATTAATGAGTCATTTTTATATCTAAGAAAGTGTGTAAATTTATCAGTATGAACATCTGAAATTCTTTTTGTATCTTTACTATATATCAAATTATTTTTAGAAATTGCAATTTTACCAGTAACATAAGGAAGGTTATTTTTTCTATTAAAAAAATAAGGTTTATAAAATTCATTAATTTCTTGTTTAAGTAAATTTTTTTTTACTAAAATATTTTTAGATTGAAGAATTTTTAGAGTTTTACCTTTAACTTTTTTATCAATATCTTCAACTCCATACACAACTTCTTTAATTTTATTTTTAATTATAATATTTGTGCACGGAGGAGTTTTTCCATAATGACTACAAGGTTCAAGGGTTACATACATTTTTGAACCTTCTAAATTTTCATTTGAATTTTTAATGGCATTAAATTCAGCATGAGGTATGCCATTAAAACCTGTTTGACCAATTGAGAGTATTTCATTATTTTTAACAATTACACAGCCTACAGAAGGATTGGGGCCAGTTAGGCCATGTCGCGCCTTTGCCAAATTTAAGGCAAGCTCCATAAAAGTTTTATCTTTGTTTAAAAATTTATTTTTTTTTGTAGACATCTAATTTGTCCACGAATTGTACGAAATCTTTTTCTTCCCTAAAATTACGATATACTGATGCAAATCTAACGTATGCAACAGGGTCAAGATCTTTCAAGCCTTCCATAACCAATGTGCCAATTGTATTTGATGAAATTTCACTTTGACCAAGTTCCTCTAATGCTCTTGAAGTTCGACTAATAAACTTTTCTGCTGTTTCAGTATCGATAGGTCTTTTCTTTAAAGCTATATAAATAGATTTTGATAATTTATCACGATCAAATGATGACTTTCTACCATTCTTTTTAACAACCATTATTTCTCTAAATTGCACTCTTTCAAAAGTTGTGAATCTAGCCCCGCATACACAAAGCCTTCTTCTTCTAATGGCAGTTCCATCTTCTGTAGGTCTTGAGTCTACAACTGATGTTTCACCTTTTTTACAAATTGAACAAATCATTATTTCAAATTTTTATATATTGGGAAAGAAGAAGTGAGTGTTATAACTTCATTCCTAACCTCTTCTTCAATTTTACTATTATCATCAGGATTTTCACTTAACCCTTTGACAACTTTAGTTATTAATTCACCTACTTTTTCAAATTCTTTCAAACCAAAACCTCTTGTTGTTGCAGCTTGAGTTCCTAGTCTTATACCGGATGTAATCATTGGCTTTTCTGAATCAAAAGGTATTCCATTTTTGTTACAGGTAATATTAGCATTTGAAAGGCTTTCAGCAGCGGCATTACCTTTGACATTGAAAGGTCTTAGATCAACTAACATTAAGTGTGTATCTGTTCCTCCAGAATAAATCTTAAAACCATTATTCTTAAGTGTCTCTGATAGAATTTTGGCATTAGCTAAAACTGATTTGATATAATCTTTAAAATCTGGTCTTAAAGCTTCTAAAAAACCAGCAGCCTTTGCAGCAATGACATGCATTAATGGTCCACCTTGGTAACCAGGAAACACTGCAGTGTTAAATTTTTTTGCTAAATCTTCATGATTAGTTAAAATAATTCCACCTCTAGCACTTCTGAAAACTTTATGAGTTGTTGAAGTTACTACATGCGCGTGTTCGCATGGATTTGGGTAACCTTTACCAGCAACTAAACCTGAAAAGTGAGCCATATCCACCATCAAATATGCTCCTACTTTATCAGCAATTTCCCTAAATCTTTTAAAGTCAATCACTCTAGAGTAAGCACTACCACCACAAATTATAAGTTTTGGTTTATGTTCTAAAGCAAGTTTTTCAACATTATCATAATCAATAAGTTCAGATTCTTTATCAACGTCATACCCTATAGGATTAAACCATTTACCTGACATTGAAATTTTTAATCCATGAGTAATGTGTCCACCAGAATTTAAACTCATTCCCATAAATGTATCACCAGGATTTAATAGTGCTAAAAATACAGCTCCATTTGCTTGAGCCCCAGAATGTGGTTGGGCATTTGCAAATTTACAATCAAAAAGTTTCTTTAATCTTTCTATGGCTAAATTTTCCGCAACATCAACATGCTCGCATCCATTGTAATATCTTTTTCCAGGATAACCTTCTGCGTATTTATTTGTTAATACAGAACCTTGAGCCTCTAAAACAGCTTGAGAAACTATATTTTCAGAAGCAATTAATTCTATATGTTGTTGTTGTCTTTTTAATTCATCACTTATGGCTTTATGCAATTCTGGGTCAGTTACGGATAAGCTATCTTCAAAAAAGCTTTTATAATTTTCGTTTAAATAGTTTTTTTCACTAGACATAATTAAATCTTTTTAATTCTTTTTGCGTGTCTTCCACCTTCAAACTTTGTATTTAAAAAAACACTTACGCAATTTAAAGCATTTTTTTTAGTAAGAAGTCTTGATCCTAATGTAATGATATTTGCATCGTTATGCAATCTTGCTAATTTAGTAGATTTTAAATTGAAACATTGGGCAGCACGTATATTTTTATGCCTATTTGCAGCAATATTCATTCCCATCCCTGAACCACATACTAGTATGCCGGTATGATTATTATTTGTTTTAACTTTTTTAGCAACTTTATGGGCATAGTCTGGATAATCAACTCTATCACCGTTGAATGGGCCTAGATCTGTGTAGATAATGTTTTTTTTATCTAAATGAAGTTTAATTAATTCTTTTAATTTATAACCAGCGTGATCAGAGGATAAAAATATTTTTTTCAAGTTAGTTAAATTTATAATCTAAAACACATGCTACTAAGTGAACTCTGTTTTCTTCACCACCATTAAAGGCATTGTGATATTTTACATTATTAGTAATCCATACCGAACCATCAGCTGGCATATGTTTTGCAACATTGTCTATCACCATTAAGCAGCCTGGGTTTGTAATTAGAGGTATGTGTAATCTTGGCTCTGGATCTCTATGCCAACTCAATGTAGATCTTGGCTCTTTTAATAAAATTCTAACTCTACCTAATTTGTATTTTGAAGAAAGCACATCAAATACTTCTTTGAAGTAAGTGTTTTCATAGTCAGTTATAAACTCAGAGTAAGCAGCTTCATCTATTGAAACATCTCTAGTAACTTCTTTTCCTGATTTGTCTGGTTTTGTCCAATATGAACCCCTAGCCTTGCTTCCCTTAACAGAATCTGGGTCTCCAGGAATTTGTGTTAAACAAATAGCTCCAAAGTGAGCAATACCACCTCCATCATCAAATTTTCTTGTTTGAACAATTTGGTTATAAGCTTCTTGGAGTTTGTTTATATCAAATTTAATGTCTTGTTTTTGAAAATCGCTAAAATCTAAAACTTTTTGATTTTTTTTTAAATCTAGGTCTATTATATTTTTATTGTCTAGGCTCATGCTGTTATTTTTTACCTTTTTTAATATATATTTGTATAATACATTTGTCGCATTTTAAAAGCAGATTTAAACATGATTACAGGAAATTACCCAAATTTGAGACTTAGACGTAGTCGTAAAAACGATTGGTCCAGAAGATTAATTCAAGAAAATAGTCTTTCATCTAGTGATTTTATATTACCTATATTCTTAATTGATGGAAAAAATATAAAACAATCCATTAAAACAATGCCTGATGTTTATAGGTACACAATAGACAAGCTTGGAATTATTATTGATAAAGCAATCAAGAACAAAATACCTATGGTCGCATTGTTCCCGTATACAAATAAAACAAAAAAAAATGAAATTGGAACTGAAGCATTAAATGAAGACAATCTAGTTTGTAAAGCTATTAGATATATTAAAAAAAGATACAAGAATGAAATTGGTATTATGTGTGATGTAGCTTTAGATCCCTACACTTCACATGGTCATGATGGCTTAATTAAATCAGGATACGTGTTAAACGACGAAACAATTGAAGTCTTAATAAACCAATCATTGTTACAAGCAGAGATTGGTTGTGATGTTCTTGCACCGTCAGACATGATGGATGGAAGAATAGGTAAAATAAGAAAAGCTTTAGATAAAGAAGGTCATGAAATGGTTCAACTCCTTTCTTATGCGGTAAAATATGCTTCAAGTTTTTATGGTCCGTTTAGAGATGCAGTTGGTTCAAAAGGTTTACTAAAAGGTGATAAAAAAAATTACCAAATGGACTTTAGAAACAGTGATGAAGCAATAAGAGAGGTAGCTCTAGATATTAAAGAAGGAGCCGATATGGTTATGGTTAAACCTGGTATGCCTTATCTAGACATAATTAAAACAGTTAAAGATAACTTTAAAATTCCTGTCCTAGCCTATCAAGTCTCAGGTGAATACTCTCTATTAAGTAATAGCATTAAAAAAGACCTAATAGACAAAAACTCTGTGTTAGAAAGTTTGATTTCTTTTAAAAGAGCCGGAGCAAATGCTATAGTAAGTTATTACGCTGATAGAATTAGCGATTTAATCAAATAATTATTTTAAAAGACTGATAAAATGAGTCCTGGAAGTTGGAAGGTTTAAATTGTTTGGTTTAAGAATGCTTTTTTCAAGGTAATCACTAACAAGTTTTAGACCTTTGAGTAAATTTTTTAAATTAACATCCAGATTATTTTCATCTATTAAAAAATTTGGAATACTTTTTTTCTCAGTTGAAGATTTAACATAATAATTGACTTCACTATCAACAATTTCTTTTTCAGCCATATTTTTTAATTCCAAGTCGTATCCCAATAATTTTAAAAGTTCTAGCTCCCAGAAAATATATTTTTGTATCCAATTATCGGAAGTTAATATTTCAAAAAATTTATCAATTAATTTAAAAATTTCTTTATTAGATTGTGCTTCAGCAGTAAGAAGTTTTATAAGGTGCATTGCCGAGGTAATGCATGATAATTTTTGATTTTTGTCAAAATAGAGTGGAGTTAAAGCTTTTAGAATTTCTATTTTAAAATAACCAATTCTAGTAACACTTTTAGAATTATAGTTTACATAAATTTTATTACCAATTTGCAAATAGTTTTTAATTTTCTTTGAAGTTCCGCCAAAAATTATTCCTGAAATTTTTCCATGGTTTTCTGTAAAAACTTCAGCAATTATTGAATTTTCACTATATCTATTTTTAGAAACTAAATAAGCGCTATCGTCCCAATTCATTTTTTAAAAACATCCTCAAAACATAACGATGCAGCATTCTGTTCTGCTTCTTTTTTAGAAGTTCCTTCAGCTGTGAAAAATTTAGTATTTTTTAATTTAACAGCAACTTTAAAGAGTGGTTTGTGTCGAGGACCAGTATTAGATATTAGCTTATAAATAGGTAAAACTTTAAAAATCTTAAGCGAGTATTCTTGTAGTTTTGTTTTTGCATCAATTTGAGTTACTACACTTGCTGTAATATGTTCACTCCATAAATTAAGAATAAATTTTTCAGTAAAATTTAAACCTTTGTCAAGATAGATTGCTCCAATTAAAGCCTCTAAACAGTCTGCTACTATTTTGTCTTCAATTTCAATTTTTTTATTTTTAGGGTTTAAAACTAGAATATATTTCTCTAGTTCAATTGTTTTAGCAATTTCTAGACATTTTTTTTTATTTACTAATGATGCAAATTTTTTATCTAATACGCCTTCTCTTTCTTCTGGATAAATTTCTAGTAATTTTTTTGCAATAATAAGACCTAAAACTCTATCTCCTAAAAATTCAATTTTTTCATTATTGTTGATTGAATCAAAGCTTTTGTGCGTTAAGCTTTTAATAAAAATTTTTTGATCTGAAAACTTTAATTTTAATTTTTTTTCTAATGTTGTGGGATTAATTTTCATTAAATTATTTTCTTAAAAAACCTGTCAAATCTAATTGTCTTATGCCATTTCCAAAAAGAAAAAATATTTCCAATTCTAAAGTCAGATGAAAAAAAAATAAATTGAGCCTTACCAACTAAATTATCTTCATGTACGTATCCAACGCTAGTCAAGTATCTACTATCTTTAGAACAATCTCTGTTGTCTCCTAAAAAAAAATAGTGTTGAGAAGGAACTGTAAAATTATCAGAATTTTGAAAACTATAATTTTTTAAATATACACTATTATGTGTTTTGCCATTGGGAAGTTTTTCCTCAAATGTAATAACATCAATTGTTTGATTTCCACAATAAATTTTATCATTTTGGGAAATTCTAGATTTTAATATCTGATTACTGTTTACAAATAAGTCACCATTAATGAATTGAATATTATCACCTGGTAGACCAATTAATCTTTTAATATAATCTGTTCTATTATCAGCTGGTGTTTTAAAAACAATAACGTCACCAACCTTAGGTTTCTTAGAAAATAGTCTACCACTTATTATCGGTGGACTAAAAGGAAAAGAATGCTTGCTGTAACCATAGGAATACTTCGTAACAAATAATCTATCACCAATTAAAAGTGTTGGTTCCATTGATGACGAAGGAATATAGAAAGGTTGAATAAAAAGAGATCTAATAATAATCGCTATTACTAAAGCATAAAAAATCGTCTTAACGTTATCAATTATAATATTTTTGGTAATCATTTTTTTTGTAAAATCACGTAGGCTATAGAATATTTTTTTTCATCTGAAATTGACAGAAAGAAATCAAAGGATGATATTTTAAATTGCTTTTTAACAATTTTTTTAATTTTATCTGTGACTACAAATGAGGGTTTGCCTAACTTATCATTAATTATAGTTATATCTTTTAAGTTCAAATTTTCTCTAAAACCTGTTCCGATTGCTTTAGAAAATGCTTCTTTAGCAGCAAATCTTTTAGAATAATAAGATTTTTTATTTGTTGTGTTTTTGGCTAACGATATTTCTGAACTAGAAAAAACTCTTTTAATAAAACTAACGTTTTTTAAAGATTTATGTATTCTAATATTTTCTACTATATCAACACCTATACCAAGAATTTTCATATCTATTTATTGGTTATTTTTTTAAATGTCTTAATAGTTTTTTTTAAACCATGAGTAAGTGACTCACCAATTATAAAATGACCAATATTAAATTCAGTAATTTCTTTAATTTTACTTAGTATAGAGGTGGTTTTATAGTCAAGACCATGCCCTGCATGAACCTCAATTCCAAGTTTAACACCAAGTTCTGAACATTTCTTAATTTTTAAATATTCATTTTTATAATTTTTATTTTCTTTTACTAAATTAGAAATTTTTCCAGTATGCAACTCAACACAAGTTGCATTTAATTCTTTTGCAATTTTTATATCTTTTAATGTTGGATCAACAAATAAACTTGTTCTAATATTTTTTAGATTAAATAAGGATATTATTGCTTTAATTTTTTTTTTATTTTTAATTAAGTTTAATCCACCTTCTGTTGTGACTTCCTTTCTTTTTTCAGGAACTATACAAATAAAATTAGGTTTATTTTTTAATGCTATATTTATTATTTTTTTGTTTAATGAAATTTCTAAATTAGTGATTATCTTTTTATTTTTACAAATTTTAACAACATCTGTATCTTTGATGTGCCTTCTATCCTCTCTTAAATGTATAGTTACTGAATGTGCTCCACATTTAATTACATGTTTAGCAATAGTTAATGGGTCAGGGTGGAATGATCCTCTTGCATTTCTTATTGTAGCAACATGATCAATATTAACGCCTAGTCTTTTCATTTAATAAATCTACTTCCAGGAACTGTAATTAGAGTATTTTTAAGACTTTCTGGAAGGTTATTTTTCTTAAATGTTGGAACATCTATCTTCATATGTGAGATAATATTTTTTTTTATCTTTAGTGAATTCTTGGTTGATCTATCAATAATTGAGGCAAAACCAATAAGTTTTGCACCTGGTTTTGTAATCAACTTAACACACTCTAAACTCGATTTCCCAGTTGTTATAACGTCTTCGATTATTAAAACTTTTGATCCTTTTTTTATATGAAAACCTCGTCTTAAAGTAAATTTACCATTAACTCTTTCACAGAATATTGTCTCTTTTTTTAAAATTTTACCAATTTCATACCCGATAATAACACCACCCATTGCAGGAGCTAAAATCAAATCTATAGATTTAAATTTTTTTTTAATTTTTTTTGCTAATGAATTACAAATATCTTTTGCTAAATGTGGAAAGCTTAAAAGTTTAGCACACTGGATATATTTAGCTGAATGCAAACCTGATGAAAGAACAAAATGACCCTCTAAAAGTGCGTTAGTTTTTTTTAAAATATTTAAAGATTTTTTGTGTGAAAGCATTTCTTTTTTCCTCGTGTCTAATGATTTTAAATTTAATGTCTTTTTGTTTTAGCTCACTGATAAAATTTGTAAAGTTTTTCAAGTCTCTAATAATAAGGTTAAATCTAAAATTAATGTATTCTTTTGTTTTTTCTTTCATCTCTACACTTGATATATTGAGTTTATGAGAGCCTAATGAAGTGGTTATTTCACCCAGTTTACCTGGTTGATCTGGTAGAGAAATCCAAAGCGTTGTATTATATTTTTTAATTCTTTCTTCTTTTTGTTCACCTTTAGAATGCCAATATCTTCGTATAGCAGCTCTTGCTTTGCCAGTTTTAGTAATTGGTATCCAGTGTAATGATGGTGATTTGTTTTTGGATGTTATAATGTCAACTACATCTCCATTATGAAGTATGCTTTGTAATTCATTGTCATTACCATTTATCTTACAAGATATTGCATGATCGCCTACTTTTGTATGAACCGCATATGCAAAATCTATAGGTGTTGCACCTTTTGGTAATTTTATAACCATGCCTTTAGGTGTAAAACAAAAGACATTTTCTTGAAACATTTGTAATTTTGTATATTCAAAAAAATGTTCGGGGTTTTCATTTTTACCAATAATTTCCACAAGGTCAGCTAGCCAATCATATTCTTTCCAAGTTAATGAATCAAATTTTTCTGATGATTTATATTTCCAATGAGAGGCAATACCTCTTTCTGCAAATTCGTGCATTGGCATAGTTCTTATTTGAATTTCAATAGGTCTTCTATTTGGACCAATTACAGCTGTGTGTAAAGACTGATAATTATTAATTTTTGGTGAAGATATATAGTCTTTAAATTTTCCTGGTACACAATTCCAGTGCTGATGGAAAATTCCTAATGCCTTGTAACATTCTTCTCCACTATCAAGGATAATTCTAAATCCTACTATGTCTGTAATTTGTTCAAGTGAAGTTCTTTTTTTTTGCACTTTTCTCCATATAGAAAATGCAGTTTTCTCTCTTCCAAAAATTTCAGCATTAATTTTATGTTCTTTTAAAAGTTCACTTAATTGCAATGAAATGGAATTAAAACTATTTACTTTATCTTCTTTAATTTCATCTAGTCTTTTTTTAATAAGTTCTCGTGCCTTATTGTTTAAAACTTTAAATGATAAGTCCTCAAGCTCATCTCTAATTCTATGCATACCCATTCTATCTGCTAATGGAGCATAAATTTCCATCGTTTCTCTCGCTATACGTTCTTTTTTTTCAATTTTTGAAATTGCATCAATAGTTCTCATGTTGTGTAAGCGATCTGCAAGTTTTACAAGTAATACCCTAATATCTTTCGATGTGGCTAAGATTAATTTTCTAAAGTTTTCTGCTTTAGATGATGATGTTGCTTGGTTTTCAAAAACAGAAATTTTAGTTACACCATCAACTAAATTGGCAATCTCTTCACCAAACTCATCTTTAATATTTTCATAAGTTGCATGTGTATCCTCAATGGTGTCATGTAAAAGCCCTGTAACAATTGTAGCACTGTCCAATTCTAATTCACTAAGTATGGCTGCAACAGCTATCGGATGATTTGAATATGGGTCACCAGAATGACGTTTTTGGTTCTCATGAGCTTTAACAGCATAATCATAGGCCTTACTTAATTTTTCTGGATTCAAAAACTTATTATAAACTTTGACTTTATTTATTAACTCTTCTGAATTAAGCATTTTTAACTATATCATTAATTTATATTTGTTTAATAGATCTTAAATCTTTAATTGGTAAAGAGTTAATTAAATTAACTATACTAATCTTAGATTCTGGATGTTTCCAACGTCTATCTATTTCAAATAATGGCAACAAAACAAAATTTCTCTTAGTTGTATGTGGATGCGGGATTATTAGTTTATTACCACTTATATTCAAAATTTTATTATCATAATCAATTATATCAATATCACATGTACGTGGATCATTTTTTTTTAATCTAACCCTGCCTAATTTTAATTCAATAAAGTTACAAATTTTTAACAATTCTAATGGTGCTAAGGTGGACTCAATTTGTATAACAATATTTACAAAATCTGGCATTAAGGGATTTGGCCAAGATTTAGATAAATAATGAGATGATACTTTTGTTATTTTAATTTTATTTTTTTCTAATTCGAACTTAGCTTTATGAATATTTGTAATTTTGTTTCCTAAATTTGACCCAATTGCTAAATATGAATGTTTAGCTTGATTTTCTAATGTGTCTTGCTTTTTCACGATTCCAATCTCTATTTTTTTTAGTAGCCCTTTTATCAAATTGTTTTTTAACTTTTGCTATAGCTATTTCTATTTTAGCTTTTCCTTTTTTAAAATACATTTTTGTTGGAACAAGAGTAAATCCATCTCTTTGCATTTTACCGATTAATTTATTAATTTCTTTTTTATTTAACAATAACTTTCGTTCATCAGTAGGGTTGTGATTTGAATAGCTGGCTTGTTTAAAAGCTGCGATATGAGAGTTAATTAAAATTATTTCACCATTTTTTTCTACAGCATAAGAATCTGCAATATTAACTTTTCCCTCTCTAATAGATTTTATTTCTGATCCTTTAAGAACTATTCCAGCTTCAATTAGATCTTCAAAAAAAAAGTTAAAACTTGCTTTTCTATTTAGGCAAATAATTTTCAAACCAGAATTGGTTTTCTTGTTCATTATAGTAGATTTGCTGATACTAAAGCTTTTTTAACGATATCTTTGGCTGAGTCTGTTACTTTAACTAAAGGCAATCTAACATCATCATCGCAAAGACCCAAAAGTTTTGCAGCATATTTAACGGGGCTTGGATTGCTCTCTACAAACATTGAGTAATGAATAGGTTGTAAAATTTTATCTAGTCTAATAGCTTCAAGTTTGCTTTCATCATTTTCTATTTTTGAAGCTTTCTGAAAATCAGAACATAACTTAGGAGCAATATTTGCCGTTACACTTATGGAGCCAATACCACCTCTGTTATTAAATTCTAAAGCGTTATCATCATTACCTGTAAGCTGAACAAAATCAGTTCCCATTTTATCTTTTTGTTGATTAACTCTATTTAAATCACCTGTAGCATCCTTAACGCCAACAATATTTTTCAATTCAAATAATCTAGCCATTGTATCAACGGACATATCAATTACAGATCTTCCAGGAATATTGTAAATTATAATTGGTATTCCGCATTTGTCGTTTATTGCTTTATAATGCTGATATAAACCTTCTTGGGTTGGTTTGTTATAATATGGAGTTACTATAAGAGCTGCATCTGCACCTGCTTTTTCTGCATGCGTTGTGAGAGAGATTGCTTCTTTAGTTGAATTAGAACCAGTACCAGCAATAACTACAGTTTTTCCATTGCTTTCTTTAACACATAAATCTATTACTTTTTGATGTTCATCATGGCTTAATGTTGGCGATTCACCCGTTGTACCAGCGGGCACCAAACCGTTAGTGCCATTTGATATTTGAAAATGAATAAGCTTAATATAAGCCTCAACATCAAGCTCATTATTCTTAAACGGGGTTATTAAAGCAACATTTGATCCTTTGAACATAAATACTTATAACATAGTTTAAAGATTCATTTAGTAAATTTATGCCCCGAAAAATATTTTTTTTTATAAAATCACTATTATTAAGTTCTATAATAATAGGAAATGTATTTGCTGTTGAAATATCAATAATTCCTTTAAAAAAACCTATTTTAAATGAAGAGGCACAAAATGCAAAGATATCACAAGGTATTATTAAGCCAAAATCTAAACCATCTAAAAAAATAGAAGAAACTAAAACCATAACGGTCAAAAAAGATAAAAAAAAAATTAATTTTCTTATTCCCAAAAGTAAACCGTTAGTAGTTAAGAGTGAAAAGTCAGTGGTTCAAACAAGCTCAAAATACTACAGTCAAAAAGACTATGGGATTGCAAAAAAATCTATCAAGGCAATGGAAAAAAGCCAATGGACTACTGCATTAACAAATGCAAAAAAAGCTAAAGATAAGTCTATATATAATTTTATTCAATGGAGGCATTTACTTACAACAGGTAACCAGGCTACTTTTTATGACTACATAGCATTTATAAAAAATAATAAAGACTACCCAAGAATAAGCAGAATAAGATATTTGGCAGAACAAAAACTTTCAACGGATAAAATTTCTCCTAAAAAAATTATCAATTGGTTTGGTTCTGATGAGCCCTTAAGTGGGTATGGTATGCTGGTATTAGGTGAAAGCTTTATACAAACTGGAAATAGTGAAAAAGGAATTGCTTTAATTAAGAGAGGTTGGATTACAGCAGAACTCTCTAGAGCTAATATGAAATCTTTAAGTAAAAAATATAAAAAATATTTAGACTCAAATGATTATATAAATAGAGCTGATTATTTAGCGTGGGAAAATAAACAATGGGATTTAAAGAGAATGCTTCCTTATTTGCCTAAAGATTATCGGCTACTTTATACAGCAAGACAAATTTTAATGAGCAAATCTTATGGTGTTGATCAAGCAATAACAAATGTTCCATCAAAATTCAAAAATGATGCAGGCCTAAATCATGATCGACTTAAGTGGAGAAGAAAGAGAGGTAGAATTGATAGTTCACTTGAAATATTATTCTCAATAAAAAATAATAAAGACTACTTAGTAAGGCCAGATAAGTGGTGGGTTGAGAGGGCGATTATGACTAGAGCTCTTATTTATAAAAATAAATATGAGACAGCTTATAAAATTGCTAGCGAACACTCGTTAGATAAAGGGCCAGAATTTGCTGAGGCTGAATGGATGAGTGGTTGGATTGCATTGAGTTTTTTAAACGACCCTATCTTAGCAGTTGATCACTTCAATAACTTTTATCAAAACGTTAGCTACCCTATAAGTTTGGCTAGAGGCGCTTATTGGCTTGGTAGATCTTATGAAAAAATTGGTGATAAACGACAATCAGAAGATTGGTATCGTGAAGCAACAAAATATTTAACAACTTATTATGGTCAATTAGCCTTTTTAAAAATTAATCCTAGTCAAAAATTTGAACTTGAAGAGCAAGCAAATGTGAAAGATGAATATAGAAAATATTTTTACAATAAAGAACTTGTAAAAATTACACATCTTTTAAATGAATTAAACAAAGACAAGTATACTAAAAATATATTAAGACATTTGGCTAATGACAATATTACAAGTGGAAGTGAAATTTTAGCAGCTGAACTTGCAACAAATATATCAAGATATGATTTTGCTATCCAAGTATCAAAGTTAGCCTCATATGAAAAAAGATTTCATAATACTTTTAATTATCCAATTATAAGTGCGCCCCAATATGTTAATGGTAGAAAAATACCTGAAACAGCTTTTATACTTTCTCTTATAAGGCAAGAAAGTGAGTTTGATATGAGAGCGAATAGTCATGTTGGAGCACAAGGATTAATGCAAATAATGCCCTACACGGCTAAGCTAGTTGCTAAACAAGCAAAACTTCCATATTCAAAATCAAGGTTAACCTCTGATCCTGAGTACAATATTAATCTAGGGTCTCATTATATAGCTGGTTTAATTTTACAATACGATGGTGCATACCCTTTTGCTGCCGCAGCATATAATGCTGGTCCAAAAAGAGTTAAACATTGGAAAAAAATAAATAAAAATCCTCAAAAAAAACAAATTGATTTTGTAGACTGGGTTGAATTAATTCCATTTAAAGAAACTCGTAACTATGTTCAGCGTGTTATGGAGAATTACAATGTTTACAGATATATCTTAGAAAAAAAGCCTGTTAAAATGAAAGACTTTTTTAAAGATCAGCCTTTATTTTGATTTGGGTTAAAAAAAATTTCGCATCTTGAGTAGATCTTTATTTGAAAATTGGAAATCATAACCATTCAATTGACTAATTTGGTGAAATCTTAAAATAAAGCATAATAAATAATATCACAATTAATTGTTATATAGTTTATATTAGGTTTAAAATATTATGCTTAAATATATTAAGAATAAAATTATTGAGAATTTAAAGTATACTAAATTTCATTATTTTTATTTAAAATATAAATACCCTGATTATATTAATGATTTAAATAAGGAAGCTAGTTTTTATCAAGATATATTAAATAGAAATGATTTAGTTTTTGATCTTGGTGCAAATATTGGTGAAAAAACTGAAATATTTCAGAGATTTGTAAAAAAGATCATTTGTTACGAGCCAAATGAAAATCTCTGTAAAATAATGCTCTCCAGATTCAGGAATAATAAATCTGTTATTATTATTCAAATTATTGTTTCAGATTCTGAAGGGATGGTTGATTTTACTTTTGTTGAAGATAATGAGGCTTATAGTACAATGTTACCCAAGGGTTTAATCTATTTTACACATCTAGATAAAAAAAAATTTAATCGAAAAAAAATTAACTCAACAACACTTAATTCTGAAATAAAAAAATTTGGTATTCCAGATTATATAAAAATTGATTGTGAGGGTGCTGAATACTTAATATTAAAAGATTTAAAAAGTCCGATCAAACTAATAAGTTTTGAAGTAAACTTACCCCAATATAAAATTGAAGGAATTAAAATAACAAGTTCATTATCAAGTAAGTTTAATTATGAATTTAACATAAGACTACAAGAAAAACATAGTTTTTATTATTCAAAAAATATAAGTCCAGAAGAATTAATTTTATTCATGGATAATAAAACAATTTCTATAGAGATTTTTGCTTTTTTAAAAAATAATTCATAATTTCTTTAGATATAAATAATCAATAAATTTTAGGAATCTTCATATTTATTCAAAACCAAAATATCTTTATCAAGTTTGAATGACTCGTCTATATATTCAAAAGCAGATTTACAGAGATTTAATACCTTGAGAGTAAAATTCTTATTAGTTCTTAATGTTTTATCAGCATATTTTAGTACAGAGCTACTACACATTATTGCTTTAATAACAAACTCCCCATCTTTTTTAATATTTTCATCAACAAATTGAAAGGAATAGCCCCAGTATTTGATAATTTCAAAAATAAATTCTTTATCTTTCTTTAATTCAACATGTGCAAATCTAAAGTTAAAACCATTCCAATGACTAGCATGTAAAACAAATTCCTGATCTGACCAAAATTCTATAGGAACTTTGTCTGGTTCGTTATTTAAGGCATATTCTAAAGCTTCCCATTTATTCATAATCATATTGTATAAAGTAAAAATTAAAAAAAAACACTTTTTTTGATCATATTATTAGTTCCAATAATATACTTTAACTACAATTTTATATTAAGAATTTGTTAATTATATATGATACGAAAACTAAAAATATGGATAAATTTTTTGATAAAAATCTGTTAATAAAAAATTTTAATAGTAATAAAAATCTTTTACTCTTAACTGGTCATATGCGAACTTTTCGCTACCTTTTGAAATATCATAAAAAGTTTTTAGTTCATAATAAATCTGATTTAATAATATCAACATGGAATGATGCTGAATATGATAATGAATTAGTCGAAACAGTTAAAGAAACTTTAAAACCTATTTATTTTGAAATTGAAGATTATAATTTTAATTTAACTACAGATATTTTTGGAAATTTAAATAAATTTGATTTACTTTTTGGTAAAGCATCTTTGTCAACAAGATCACAAATTTACAAATGCGTTAGATCTATTGAACTAATAAAAAAACTTGAAAAATTACAAGAGAAAAAGTATGAAATTATTTTTAAAAGTAGACCAGACCTTTTTTTTCTTTCTAAAAAAACTTTGAATATTCCTAAAAAAGAAATTATTTTTGAAAATACTATTGGCAACTGGTCAACAGATAGATCTGATAGATTTTTTTATGGAAAAAGAGAGGAATTTTTTCAATTTATTAATAGTTTTAATGAGAATGCTAAAAAAGCTTGGGACGAAAAGTCAATGTACCCAGTTTTAAATTTAATACCAATACAGGAGCAATTTGTAAAATATTGTTGTGATAAAAGTAATATTACTGCAAAACCATTTTTACCAATTATTAAAGTTTGGAGACCAAACAAAGAACCAAATATATACAGTATAAGTAAAATTATACTAAATGTTTGGAAAAAACTATTATTCAATCTTATACTATATAGATAAGTTAATTAATAAAAATGCATTAAAACTAGTCCTAGTAAATGTGGCTCTTTATTGAACTTCTGATTTAAAAATTTAACAGTTCTGTAATCAATCAAGATGAGAAAACTTTTCAAGTTTTGTACTGGTTGAGCTTCTTATATATGTAATTACTTAATTAATTCACTATCAATAAGTGACTGAGAATTGATGCTTTTATCTAGGTTTTTAAGTTTCAAAATAAATAGTGTTGTCTTCAAAATTATTTAGTAACAAAAAAGATAAACATAGAATTAGGGTATTCATACAGTGCTAGTTATATTTTAAACTAATTCTATAGATTGGTAATGTTCATTGATTTTATTTTGTTTTTTCATATATAACTTTGAACATGGCGGAGGAGGAGAGATTCGAACTCTCGAAAGATATTGCTACCTTTGGACATTTAGCAAACGCCTGGTTTCAGCCACTCACCCACTCCTCCACTGCGACATTGATATAACCGATTGTATTGAATATTCAATATTTATAAAGTAATTCTTAATCAATATTATGAAAGATAAATATTCAATATTCTCATTAGTTAAAAATGCTTTTTCCTATCATGAAAATTGGCAAAAAGCTTGGAAAGATCCCGCTGTAAAAAAAGAATACGATGCAGTTATTATTGGTGGTGGTGGTCATGGTTTAGCAACTGCTTATTATTTAGCAAAAAAACATAATATGACAAATATTGCTGTAGTAGAAAAAGGCTGGATTGGTGGTGGTAATACAGGAAGAAATACTACAATTATAAGATCTAATTATTTATGGGATGCTAGCGCTGGTCTTTATGATCATGCATTAAAATTGTGGGAAGGTTTATCTCAAGAAATAAATTACAATGTAATGTTTAGTCAAAGAGGTGTGATGAATCTTGCTCATAACTTACAAGATGTTAGAGATTTAAAAAGAAGAACACATGCTAATAGATTAAATGGTATAGATGCGGTTTACTTAAGCACAGAAGAAGTTAAAAAATTTTGTCCTATCATTAATACTTCACAAGGTATTCGATATCCCGTTCTAGGTGGAACTTTACAAAGAAGAGCTGGTACCGCAAGGCATGACGCTGTTGCTTGGGGATACGCTAGAGGTGCAGATGAAATGGGTGTAGATATAATTCAAAATTGTGAGGTTAAAGGAATTAAAAGAAACGTTGATGAAGTAGAAGGTATTGAGACAACAAAAGGTTTTATAAAAACTAAAAAAGTTGGAGTAGTTGCTGCTGGTCATTCAAGTGTATTAGCGAACATGGCAGGCTTAAGGTTACCGTTAGAAAGTAAACCTCTTCAAGCCCTAGTTTCAGAACCAGTTAAACCAATTATTGATACTGTAGTAATGTCTAACGCTGTTCATGCTTATGTAAGTCAATCTGACAAAGGTGAACTTGTAATAGGTGCTGGTACTGATGATTATGTTTCATATTCACAAAAAGGTAGCCATGATATTGTTGAAGGTACATTAAATGCAATCTTAGAGCTTTATCCAATTTTTAGCAGAATGAGAATGCTTCGACAATGGGGTGGAATTGTAGATATCTGCCCAGATGCTAGTCCTATTATTAGTAAAACGACAGTAAAAGGTTTGTATTTTAATTGTGGCTGGGGAACTGGTGGATTTAAAGCAACACCTGGATCAGGAGATTTATTCGCTCACACAATAGCAAATGATGAGCCACATAAATTAAATGCAGCATTTAATTTAAATAGATTTATTAGTGGAGACCTTGTTGATGAACATGGTGCAGCGGCGGTAGCTCACTAATGTTTTTAATTACTTGTCCTTTTTGTGGTGAACGTGAACAAAGTGAATTTAAAGCTGGTGGTGAAGCCCATATTGAAAGACCTAAACAACCTACAGAATTAAGTGATGGTCAATGGGCAGAATATTTATTTATGAGAAAAAATATTAAAGGTGTTCAATTTGAAAGATGGAACCATGCACATGGTTGTAGAAAATGGTTCAACATGGTTAGAGATACTTCTAATGATAAAATTAAAGCCATATATAAAATGGGTGAAAAACCTCCTATAAAATAATTTAATGTCAAAAAATTTAAGAGTTACAACCAGTAAATATATTGATGAAACCTCTAGAGTTTCTTTTAAATTCAATGGCAAAGCTTATTTTGGATACAAAGGTGATACTCTTGCTTCTGCTTTACTCGCTAACAATGTTCATTTGGTAGGGAGAAGCTTTAAATATCATAGACCTCGTGGAATAATGACTTCTGGCTCTGAAGAACCTAATGCAATCGTACAAGTTAATAATAATACTGCACTAACAGAACCAAATGTTAGAGCAACTGAACTTGAGATATATCATGGGCTTGAGGCAACTAGCCAAAACTGTTGGCCTAGTGTTGACTTTGATATTGGAGGTATAAATAACTTCTTATCCCCTCTTCTACCTGCTGGTTTTTATTACAAAACTTTTATGTGGCCTGCTAACTTTTGGGAGAAGTACGAATATATTATAAGACATTCTGCTGGACTAGGAAAATCACCCACAGAGCCTGACCCTGACATATACGATCATAAATATATTCATTGTGATGTTTTAGTAATTGGCGCCGGTATCAGTGGAATTATGGCTGCAAAAACTGCAGCAAAAAATAATCTTAAAACATTGTTACTCGATGAAAAAAATGAAATTGGTGGATCTACAATTTTCCAAAACTCAGAACATGTAAAAATAGATGATCAAAATTCTTCTACTTGGTTAGAAAATGAAATTAATGAAATAAAAAAAATTGAAAACTTAGATATTAAAACAAGAACTAGTGTTGCAGCTTATCATGGTTACAACTATTTATTAGCTAGAGAAAATTTAACTGATCATCTCCCTAAAAATGAAAAAAATAAAAAAGTAAGACAAAGGTTATTAAAAATTAGAGCTAAAAAAGTTATTGTTGCTACAGGCTCTTTAGAAAGACCTCTAGTATTTAACAATAATGACAGACCAGGCATTATGCTTTCATCTGCGGTTAAAAAATATGCAGATTATTATGGTGTTGCAACTGGTCAAAAAAATATATTTTTTACTAATAATGATACGGCTTATGAAAGTGCGATTTCATTAAATAAAAAAGGTATTAAAGTTGAAGCAATAATAGATATTAGAGAAAAATCTAATACTGCATTTACTAAAGAAGTAGAGAATTTGGGGATTAAAATTTATAGATCACACACAGTTGTAAATACAGAGGGTTATAAAAAAATTAATAAAATTACGATAATGGAATTATCAAGAGATGGACAATCATTCACAAGTTCAGAGAAAATTAATCTTGATTGTGATTGTCTGGGTATTGCTGGTGGATGGACACCAGCTGTTCATCTATTTACCCAATCAGGCGGTAAATTAAAATTTAGAGAGAAAGATCAAGTTTTTATACCAAATGAATACCCATCTGAGCAAATTAGCATTGGCTCATGTAATGGGGATTTTGAATTAGATGATATTATAAAAAATTCTACAAAATCTTTAAAAGAATTTCTTAATATAAAAGAAACTGAATTTGATAATTTAGAAATAAATTGTCCTAAAGATAATGAGATTAGAAATATTTGGCTACTTCCATCTGATAAAGTTTTAGGAAAAACAAAACCTTTCGTTGATTATCAAAATGATGCAACTGCAAAAGATATTAAACTAGCACTTAGAGAAGGCTTTAGATCAATTGAACATGTAAAAAGATATACAACAACTGGAATGGGTACTGATCAAGGTAAGCTTGGTAATATGCATGCCCTTGGTATTATTGCAGAAACTGCTGGTGTTAAGATGGGTGATCTTGGAACTACAACGTTTAGACCCCCTTACACACCTTTAACATTTGGTACTATTGTTGGGAGAAACGTTGGTGAATATTTTGATACATTTAGAAGAACGCCAATGAATGACTGGCATATAGAAAATAAAGCTGAATTTGAAAATGTAGGTCAATGGAAAAGAGCTTGGTACTATCCAAAAAATAATGAAACTATGCATGATGCGGTTCAAAGAGAAAGTAAAGCTGCAAGAAATAGTGCTGGTATATTAGATGCTTCAACACTTGGTAAAATTGACATTCAAGGAACTGACGCTTCAGAATTTTTAAATAGAGTTTATACAAATGCGTGGTCAAAACTAGCCATAGGAAAATGTCGTTATGGTTTAATGCTTAACGAAGACGGTATGGTTTATGATGATGGTGTTACAACTAGACTTGATGAAAATCATTATATTATGACAACAACAACTGGTGGTGCTGCAAATGTATTGGGGAAATTAGAAGATTATCTTCAAACTGAATGGCCTGAGCTGGATGTTTATTTGTCATCAGTTACTGATCATTATGCAACAGCTAGTATTTGTGGTCCAAATAGTAAAAAAATTCTAAATAAATTAATCCCTGATCTTGATTTTTCAGATGAAGGCTTTCCGCATATGTCTTTCAAGAATGCAAAAATTAATAATATTAAATGTAGAATTATGCGTATTAGTTTTACAGGTGAACATAGTTATGAAATCAATATTCAAGCAAACTATGGTGAGGACTTATGGAGGAAATGCATGGAGGCTGGAGAAGAATTTAACATCACACCTTACGGTACAGAGACGATGCACTTATTAAGAGCAGAAAAGGGATTTATTATTGTTGGTCAAGATACTGATGCAACAATGACACCGATAGATTTACAAATGGATTGGATTGTTAGTAAAAAGAAATATGACTTTATTGGCAAAAGATCTCTTTATAGATCTGACACCATAAAAGAAGATAGAAAACAATTAGTAGGTCTTCTAACAGATAATCCAAGTGAAGTTTTAGAAGAAGGAGCTCAGATAGTTGCTAACACCATTTTAAAACCAGTTGAAATGTTAGGTCATGTAACATCAAGTTACTATAGCCCTAATTTGAATAAATCTATTGCACTAGCAGTAGTTAGAGGTGGAAAAAATATGTTAGGTCAAAAACTATTTATTCCTATGGAAGATAAAAACGTTAATGTTACCATTGTTGATCCTGTTTTTTTTGATAAAGAAAATGTGAGGTTAAATGCTTAATTACAAAACTTCTATTAAGGGAGACGTAACTTATTCTGACTTAGAGATTAAAGAAATTAAACCTATTATGAAATTAATCATAAGAGGCAAAACAAAAGATTTTATTAAAGCTATTGGTAAAAATCTTAATATGGTCTTACCTACTGAAGCTAATACATCTACATCAGCTGAACAATTAACTGCATTTTGGTTAAGTCCAGATGAATGGATGCTGATATCAAATGAAACTGTGAGTGAGGACAATAACACCTATCAAGTTGAAGACGAATTAATCAAGAATATATCTAAAGTTAAATTGGGCACCGTAACTGACGTGAGCGACCAATTTGTAATGTTGAATATAAAAGGTAGTAAAGTTTTTGATTTATTTGCTACCGGATCTCCTTTTAACTTTAATGACTTTAAAACGAAAAATGGGTTAGTTATTCAAACAATTTTAACTCATATTGATGTTATTATTCATCATAAAGAGATTAATGAGGTTAATTTGTTTGTTAGACGCTCTTTTTCTCAACATTTACACTCTTGGCTGAGTGATAGTGCGTCAAGGTTATAACCTTATATTTGTTAAAATAATTGCTATATAAATAGCATGAAAAAAATACTTCTTGTGGTGCTATTAGCACTTTTACCCTTCTCTCTTAACGCAGAATCTAAACTAGACCAGATTTTATCTTCTGGTGAATTAAAGGTTGGAACTACTGGCGACTGGGATCCAATGACGATGAAGGATCCAGCTACTAACAAGTATGTTGGTTTTGATATTGATGTCATGCAAGAATTAGCAAAAGATATGGGTGTAAAAATTACTTTTGTGCCTACTGAATGGAAAACTATTGTTTCAGGAATAACTGCAGGAAGATATGATATTTCTACAAGTGTAACTAAAACTCCAAAAAGAGCAGAAGTTGCTGGATTTACAGATTCTTACTACAAATATGGAACTGTTCCATTGGTACTTAAAAAGAATTTAAAAAAATACTCAACGTGGAATTCTTTGAACAGTAAAGATGTAACTATTGCTACAACACTTGGAACTTCTCAAGAAGAAAAAGCTAAAGAATTCTTTCCTATGTCTAAATTACAATCAGTTGAGTCACCCGCGAGAGACTTTCAAGAGGTTCTAGCTGGTAGAGCGGATGGAAACATTACAAGTTCAACAGAGGCCAATAAATTAGTTATCAAGTACCCTCAATTAGCAATTGTTCCTGATGGAGAAAAAAATCCTGCTTTTTTAGCAATGATGGTTGGTAAAAATGATAAAGTTTGGAATGATTATGTTAATGTTTGGATTAAAGATAAGAAATCATCTGGTTTCTTTAATAAACTGCTCGCTAAATATAGTTTAAAAAGCTTATAAAAAATTAGATATTAATCTCTAATTCATTATAACTTTAAGAGTGAAAAATTTACTTTTTTTACTCGTAATTTTACCTCTTACTTCTTGTAGTGGCCAAGAATTAGGCTGGTTTATCCTATCACCTAATAATGTTGAAGGATTAACAAACCTAAAATTTTTGCTAAGTGGTTTAACAACAACTATTTATATTTCAGTGGTATCTATAATTATCTCAGCAATATTAGGATTTATTGTTGCAATACCATCCTTAGCTAAAAATAAATTTTTAACTTACATAAACATTGGATATGTAGAAATTGTAAGAGCAATACCATTGCTTGTTTTGATTTTATGGATCTATTATGGTTTACCTATAATGACTGGATTAAGCTTCAGCCCATTTGTGTCTGGAATAATTGCACTGGCAATAAGTGAAAGTGCTTTTCAAGCAGAAATTTTTAGAGCAGGTATAAACTCAATTAAAAAATCGCAGTGGGAAGCAGGTTCATCACTGGGTTTAAATTTTTATAAAAGATTAAGATTGGTAATCCTTCCACAAGCAATTAAAAATATCTTGCCTGCATTAGGTAACCAGTTTGTATATGTGTTAAAAATGTCTTCATTGGTATCAATTATAGGCATTGGTGACTTAACTAGAAAAGCTAATGAATTAGTTGTATCAACTTATAGACCGTTAGAAATTTATACATTTTTAATCTTGGAATATTTAATTTTGATATTAATTGTTTCATTCTTTGTTAGGAAATTAGAAAAAAAACTTAAACAAGATGGAAATAATTAATGAATAATTTAGATAATAAAAATTATGATATTAATCTAAGTGATGGTCTTATTACCTTTAAAAACATTAATACTACACTTGGTTTTGTTAGATATAATGAGACAGCTGAAGTAGAATATATTTTTGTTAATCCCATGTTTAGACGTCAAGGACTTGCTAAAAAACTATTAAGTATTGTTGAAAAAAAAACTAAAATCAAACCTACACCCCAAGACCCAATTAGTCCTTTGGGTGAAAGACTTTTTAAAGTTAGTAAACAAGAGTTTAATTAAAATTACGGGACACCAGCTAACAGAATACCCCTAGAAAAAATACTCATTACAACTCAATAGATTTTTTTAATCAAAAAATAAAAAAAATTATGTTTTCTAAATTTTTAAAGAAGTTAAAGTAGATTTAAAGTATTAAGTTAAGCGTATTTTTATTATTGTTAATTTTCAATTTTTATCCACTCATCTAAAGTTACATCAATCTCATCTATTTTGTGTATTCCACTCCATATTAATGGAACAAGAACTTTTTTGTTTTCACACTTAGAAAGCCAAGCTGCCCACCAAGCAAATGAGCTATTTGGTATAATATAATTTTTAAATTTTGACATTAGAAAAAGATAATTATAAAATTTTTTACCAGCATAGATGTCGTGTTCTACAAAAGTAACATTTGAAACATGGGAAAAATTTTTTTTACACCACTCAAGATCATCTGAAAAAATAAAAAAATTTAGATCAGTACTAATTTCTTTATAACAATATGAAATAGCATTATTATAATAATTCATGCTTACTATATCTAGACCAGGATCATCAAGATGGTCAGTTCTTCTAACATTAAGACAAACAGAATTTTTTTCATTAATTTTTTTTAATAATTCAATATTGTGTTTTTCATTCTCCAGTCCATTGAAATGAAAGATTTCCACTATATCTTTTTTATATTCATAAAAATATTTTTCACATTGCCAATAACCATCTAGGTACAATATTTTTTCTTTATGTTCTAAGATTCTTGGGTCATATTTGTGTGATCTTTCTAAGATTGTGATAAAATTTAATTTGTCCAATAATTGAGCTATATGAAATCTAAACTTATAACTTTTGCTAAATTGAAAAGTTTTTAATAGATCTAACAATGAGGGGTTTTTTGGCACTATGCCAAAAATATCTAGATCATATGTTCTATTAACCCAGTTATCAGGTACATTTTTTGGTTTTTCGTTCAACGTTCTTAAATCAAGACAGAGTTTTGAATTATTTCTTTTAGAAAGGGCATATCCAAGGGCGTATTGAAACATTTGATTACCTAGTCGATCTTTAAGATTAATGTTTATCATTTTTTAAAGTTATTATTTTTTTTCAGTTGACTTAATCCAATCAATATATTTATCTAAGCCATTATTAGTAGATACTTTTGGATACCAACCTGTCATTTTTTTTATTTTTGATAAATTGTTTACAAAAAATTTTTGATCACCAAACCTTTCCTTATTAAAAGAATAATTAATTTTAGTTTTTAATTTAATTTCCAATTTATTGATTAATTCTAACAACGATAATGTATTTTGCGACCCTCCACCAATATTAAAAGCGTGTCCTTTTATTCTATTAATCTTCTTAATGCATATATAAATTAGATTAGCAAGATCACTAACATGTAAAACATCTCTAACTTGCTTGCCATTACCGAATAACTTTATTTTATTATTGAGCAATCCACATTTAATAAACCAAGCTATCCAACCTTGATCTTCAGTGCCCCATTGATCTTCTCCATAAACGCAAGAAAGTCTTAAACTCACTGTTTTTAAACTATATAATTTAGCATATTGAATAAGATATTGATCTGCGGCACCTTTTGAACATCCATAAGGTGACTCAAAATTTAATGGGTATTTCTCATTAATAAGGTACTTGGAGGCATACCTTAATTTTTTTTCATAAATCTTAATTTTTTCTATTTTTCCATAGATCTTGTTGGAAGATAAATTTATTAATACAGATTTTGGACTGATTTTTCTAATTGATTCTAATAGGTTAAAAACACTAAGAAAATTATTATTAAAATCTAATTTAGGATCTTTGATGGATTTGGTGACAGCAACCTGACCGTGGAGAGCAAGAATTACATCTGGTTTATTTTTTTTTATAAGATCAAATATTCTTTTTTTTTTTGAAATATCAATATTAAAGAATTTAATATTTTTAAATTTTTTCTTTATTTTAATATAATTTTTTTTTGAACTTTGGCCTGAGAAATTATCTATAATGGTAATATCGCTATATTTTTTGTTTTTTAGAAAAGAAAACACATTAAAACCAATAAAACCACAGCCCCCAATTATAAAAATTTTCATAATTTATAAAAATTCTATTCCATCTTGAACTAATGGCATTTTAATTCCAATTGTTTTTATTAGCTTATTGGTATTCATAAAGGTGTTTAACGGTTTATTATTTTTCTTATAAATACTTTTATATTTAATTATATATTTTTTATCTAGATTAAATTTTTTAGCTATAGATAGACCAAAATCATATTTTGAAATAAAATCTTTACTTCCAAGGTTGAATATACCTGTAACTTTTTTCTTAATTAATCTTAAAATTATTGTATTTAAAAAATTTAAGTGCACAGGATTATAAAAAATATTCTCAGCCAATCTAATTTGAGCTTTTTTTTTAAGATTTGAGATAATAAAGTCAGAAAAACTTTTTCTATTTATGGATTTTGACTGTCCATAGAAGTTTGTTCTCAAAATTAAAGTTTTTTTGTATTTAATCGCTTCATATTCACTCAAAAATTTAGTATGAGCATAATTATTGGATATATTTACATGTTTTTCATTACTTGCTTTTTTAGAGTCATAGACCTGATCGGTTGATATATGAACAAAAAAACAATTCAGCTTTAATTCATTTAAGCAAGTGACAAAATTTCTTACAGTCAAGACATTTGATTTATATGCGTGAATAAAATCTTTATTACACAAATCTACATTCGTTTCAGCCACACAATTTATTACTAATTTGGGTTTATTTTTTTTTAGAAATTTAAGTATAATATTTTTTGATAAATGATTGGTTTTTAAATTAGATTTTTTATTCTTGCTAGTTGTTAAACAATTATATTTGTTAGAAATAAGGTTATGATAAATTGAAGACCCCAATAAACCAGTTCCACCGAGGATAACTGTCTTCATTATTAAATAAAATTTTTATGTACTATTGAATCACCAATTTGCTTAGATTTGTTCTTTAGATCCTTTATAGATTCATCGTTATTTAAGTTATTTTTAATTGTCCACAACATTTTATTACTTTCATGAGGTTTGCATAATTGAGTGCAATTACAAAATTTTTCTTTATTATTAATATTATTCATAATTTCTTGTCTTTTTTTTATATTACCCCAAATTTCCTTAAAGCTTTCGTCATACAGATTCCCGTATGAATATTTCTTATGTCCTCTATGATTTGTACACACATAAACATGACCATCAGCTCCTATACAAGGTTGGAATTGAGATCCAATGCATTCCTTATAACCTCTGCCATAATCTTTTTGGTCAACAATTAAATCTTCAATTTTATAAGCATTAGATTCAAATTTTTTTCCAAGAATTTGTGACGCCTCATTTAATAAATCTATAACTTTATACGCCCAAAATTCTGATGAAATTTGTTGTTTCTTATTATCCTGAGTTCCATTTCTTTCAATTTGAATGATTTCAGGTTTATATTGACAATAATCAATATCTAGATCTTTGAATAATTTTGCAAAATCTATTACCTCATTATAATTCTCTTGTGTAACAACAAATCCAATTCCTATAATTATTTTGGAATTTAGTTTTTTTTTAGTTTCTATAAGTTTTTTTATATTTGAAATAACTGTATCAAAACCGTTGCTTGAATTCGTAACTCTTAAATCATCATAAGATTTTTTTGTACCAGCATCAATTGAAATTCTAATCCATTCTAAAGATTCTACTATAGTTTCAAACAAGTCAAATCTTTGTAGCATTGAACCATTTGAATACATTCCCATTTGGATATTTGAATTTTTTTTCAAATATAATAATGCTTCTTTAAGTGCAGGATTCATAGTTGGCTCTCCACCCCCAGTAAAAGCTATTGATTTAATTTTTGTTTGAGATAAATCCTGAACTAGATTTAATAAAGTTTTTTTATCCATCATTTGTCTATTAAAAAATTCAGTTCCTTCAAATTTTTTTAAATGAATATGTCCAGAAATACAAAATGGACAAGAGTGATTACACGCGTTTGATGGGTCAATTTCCATTGTAATCGGATCAACATTTTTCCCATCAAAATATTCAAGGACAGTATCTAGATGATAGAGTACTTTAGATTGAGGATTAAAAATTTTACTAATAACTGCCATTTAATTAAACTTCTTTATTATATTTAAAAAATTAATCATGAAATAACACATTATACATAATCTACAAGGAATTCATTCATAAGTTTCGATAAACTTCTGATATTTGCTAAAGTAATTTTGTTAAAAATAAGGATTATAGAAGTATGGTCTGGGCACCAAATAACAGAACCACCCTACTATTTTTAATTTTTCTTAGATTTTCTATAATCCCAAGGATAATCAAATTTCATAGACCACATACCTATTTTATTGATTCTTGCATAATCTTCATCTGCTACAAACTTTTTTGAATACCTTCTGTAGGCAAATGCATAACCACTTCTAACTAGATAGCTTGATAGACTTTCATTGTTAACAAAACATTCAGCCAGTGTTCTTTTGTATTGATCTTTTCCTTCACCAATACATTCAACGTTATTATTTCCAATTTTATCAATAAGAATTTGTTTTGCGGTAACTCCACAAGGATTCTTAATACCTTCTTTAAGACAACTTTGTTTCAATTCAGGTGTGTCTATTCCCGTAAATCTAATTTTTTCTCCATTAAGATGAATTGTGTCACCATCCACAATTTTTATTGTTTGGGATTTAACCTGATTTATAATTAAAATAAATATCAGTGCTGAGGCACTAATAAGAAAAATGGCTTTTCTTTTGTTTAAAAACATTATTTAAAAAATATCCAATAAAGACGATTACTGCAATACCCATAAACCAATTGGTTGCCATGATAGTGTAAAAAATATCTGCATAATCTCCACCTCTAATATTAATTACATACCATAATGATAAAAAAGGAAATGCGGTTAATCTTAGAACGCTCAAGTAAAGACTATAAACCGGCTTTTTAAGTGCCTGAAAAACTGCTGTTGTAATAAAGAACACAGGGTAAATAGGAGCTATTAATGCAGCAACTTTTAAATATATAGCGCCATGATAAATGGCTTCTGCATTATCTGTAAACTGAGATACAAAAAACTCTGCACCGAAGAATAAAACCACACCAGCTAAAGCCATAAATGATGATCCAAAAAATAATGCTTTAGTATAAAGTTCTCTAATACGGTTATAATTTTTTGCACCAAAGTTTTGTCCACCAATAGAAAGTACTGCTGTATTTAAACCAATTACTGGAAGTAAGAAAACTTGCTCAACTCTTAAAGCTGCACCATAGCCTGCTGTTGCAAGATCACCAAATTGTCCAATAAAATATAAAATATTAAAAATACCCACACCAATAAACAGCATACTAATCATTATAGGCATTGCTTGTGAGAACAACTCTTTAAGTAGAATAAATTTAGGAATAAAGCATTTAATAGATAAATACTTTCTTAATTTACATGAGTTAATTTTATAAGCTAAATAAATTGTACCAATTGATTGAGCGATAACAGTTGCTATTGCAAGGCCACCTATACCATAAGCTGGAACAATTCCGTACCCCCAGATAAATAATGGATTTAAAAAAATATTTAAAAAGAAGCTAAAGATAAGAACATTTCTATAGCTCTTAGTATCTCCCTGTGCATTCAAGGCTCCATTTAAAGAGATTTGGATCATAACTATAAAGGTTCCATAAAAAATTATATCCAAATATTCTCTAGTTAAAGCAATACCAGCAGCATCAGATCCCATAACTCCTAAGAGAAAATCAGAAGCATTTAATCCAAATAAAGTAACAACAACAGACGTGACTAATGCAAAGATTACTGATTGAGCAATAAATAGTGATGCTTTATTTATTTTTTTAGCACCTAATAAATTACCTATACAAGAGTTAGTTGCAGCACCAATACCAACGCCAACGGCAATGATTACAAAATATATAGGAAATGATTTAGCTATCGCACTTATAGCTTCTGCAGAAATTCTACCTGCAAACCACGTATCAACTAAATTATAGAATGTTTGAAACAAAGAACCAACACTAGCTGGAATAGTTACTTTTTTAAGTAATGACCAAATTGGATCTTTGGTTAAATTTATAGCTTTAGACAATTATTTTTCCTATTTAAATTCTTTTTGGAATATATGCTTTGAACCACTCTTTTTAGCAAGATTTATTTGTTTCTGCCTCATTCTAAACCTGTCCTTTTGAGTTTTTGTTAAATTATCATGACAGTTTAAGCACGAAACACCCTCTTCATATTTTTTAGACTTTTTATCTTTAGGTGAAACAGGTTTTCTACATCCGCTACACATTGAGTATGTGCCAGTTACTAATCCATGTTTAACACTGATTCTGTTGTCAAAAACAAAGCATTCGCCGTTCCATAAACTTTCTTTCTTCTTAACATTTTTTAAGTAATTTAAAATTCCACCTTTTAACTGATAAACATTTTTAAAACCTTTTTTTTCTAAAAACACTGAAGCTTTCTCGCATCTTATTCCACCGGTACAAAACATTGCAATTGGCTTTGTTTTGTTGAGTTTGTTTAAGTATTTGGGAAATTCTCTAAAATTATCTACATCTGGATTAATCGATCTTTTGAAGGTTCCAACATTATATTCAAATGGTTTTCTTGAATCTAAAACTAATGTTTCTTTATCATTAATTAACTTATTCCATTTTTTTGGATCTACATGATTATCTTTCTTATTTTTTGATGACAAAGAAAGACCCATGGGAACTACTTCTTTTTTAATTTTTACTTTTGGTTTGTGAAACGGTTGAAATTTACTATTTGAAATATTTTCACTATCAAACTTTTTAAAATCTAATATTTTTTTAATTTTTGTGATGGTTGATTTTAGATCGCTAGCTTTTCCTGAGATTGTTGCATTTACTCCTTCACTAGCTATAATTATTGTTCCTCGGATATTTTTTTTAATTAAAAAATCCTGTAGTAAAATCTTATTTTTTTTTAAAGAGGTAAGTTTTTTAAATTTGTAAAAACCAAAAACATCGAACATTATAACACTCTACAAACAGTCATGCCGTCACCTAAAGGTACAATGATTTGATCCACTCTTTTATCGTTTGCAACATAAGTATTAAAATCTCTGATATTTATTGTATATTTGTCTAAATTATCTTCATCAGCAACTTCACCGTGCCATAAAACATTGTCTATAATAATCAATCCACCTTTATCTAATAAATTCAGTGATCTTTCGTAATATTCTTTATAATTCATTTTATCAGCATCAATAAAAACCAAATCAAATTTATTATTCTTTAATTCGTCTAAACTATCTAATGCAGGTTTAACAATTGTTTGAATTTTATTATCCTGATTAGCTTTTTTAAAAAAACTTAGTGCAACCTTGTTTGTCTCTATGTCTTTATCTAGCGCTGTAAGTTTACCATCATCTGGTAATGCTAATGCTATAGAAAGTGCACTTAACCCAGTAAAGGTTCCAATCTCGAGTACATTTTTAATATTAGAAATTTTTATAATTAAATGAAGAAAATGACATTGAGATGTTGCAACTTGCATTCTCTTAACATCTCCAAGTGTATTATTGTAATCGATTATTTCTTGCTGAATGGGATTTAATTTTAAACTAAAATTATTTATATACTTTTCAAGTTTTTCAGTAATTTCAAGGTTCTTACCCATGGTTTTTTAAGTCCTTTGTGTCTACCAATTTCAGTAATATTAAAGCTTTTTCTTTAATATCTCATTTATTAATTGAGGATTAGCTTTACCACTTGAAGCTTTCATTGCTTGTCCTACAAAGAAACCAAATAGCTTTTCTTTACCATTCTTATATTCAATAGCTTTTTCTCTATTATCATTGATAATTTTATCTATTAAAGCTTCTAATGCTTTAGGGTCACTTTCTTGTTTTAAACCTTTTTCTTCAACAATTATCTGAGGATCTATGTCTCCATCCATCATCAATTCAAATATTGTTTTAGCTATTTTTCCTGAAATTGTTCCATTCTTAATTAGATTGATTAACTTTGCTAAATTTTTTGCACTTATTGGACTTTGTGTAATTTCTAAATTTTTATTGTTTAAAACAGCAAACAATTCACCTGTAATCCAGTTAACTGCTAACTTCATATCTTGGTTCTTGCCCATTTTTGCAACTACTTCTTCAAAGTATTTTGCAGTATCAATGTCTGATACTAAAATTGTCGCCTCATATGGAGACACTTTGAACTTATCAATAAATCTTTTCTTTTTTTCATCAGGTAGTTCTGGGATATCTGCCTTAAGTTTTTCAATAAATTCATCAGTTACTTCTAATGGTAATAAATCTGGATCTGGAAAATATCTATAATCATGAGCATCCTCTTTAGATCTCATAGATCTTGTTTCATTTTTTTTAGTATCAAATAATCTTGTTTCTTGATCAATTGTTTTACCTTCTTCAATTAAATCAACTTGTCTGTTAGCTTCATAATCAATAGCCATTTGCATAAATTTAATTGAGTTAACATTTTTAATCTCACAACGAGTTCCAAGTTTATCAGAGCCTTTAATTCTAACAGAAATATTAACATCAGCTCTTAAAGAGCCTTCCTGCATATTTCCATCACACGTACCAAGATATCTCATAATAGATCTTAATTTTTTAACATAAGCACTAACTTCATCTGGAGTTCTCATGTCTGGTTTACTAACAATTTCCATTAAAGCTACACCAGATCTATTTAAATCAACCAATGTATTTTGTGGATCCATGTCGTGAATACTTTTTCCAGCATCTTGTTCTAGGTGTAATCTTTCAATTCCTACTTCCTTTTGGCCATGTGCCATATCAAGAACAACAGTGCCCTCTCCTACTATAGGATATTTAAATTGTGAAATCTGATAACCTTGTGGAAGGTCTGCATAAAAATAATTTTTCCTATCAAAAACTGATCTTTTATTAATTTGAGCCCTTAAACCTATACCTGTTTTAATTGCTTGTTTTACACAATACTCGTTAATAACTGGAAGCATTCCTGGAAATGCAGCATCCACTAAACTTACTTGCGTATTAGGTTCAGCACCAAATGTTGTTGATGAAGATGAAAATAATTTCGAATTGGATGTAACTTGAGCATGAACCTCAAGACCAATTACCACTTCATAAACATTGTCTCGTCTTTCAATTAAATATTCTGAATTATCTTTAGTCATTTATTTAATCCACCAATCAGTAACTTTATTTTTAAACTGGATTTTCTCTTCCATAGCATAAGCAATATTTAAAATATTTTGTTCATCAAAAGCTTTACCAATAATTTGTAATCCTAGAGGGTAGCCTTTAACGTCTACTCCTGCTGGAATTGAAATTGCCGGTAATCCAGCTAAATTCACTGGAACTGTGAATATATCATTTAAATACATTGAAACTGGGTCGTTAGTTTTTTCACCAATTTTAAAAGCAGCACTTGGTGTTGATGGAGTTAAAATTGCATCAACTTTTTTGTAAGCTTCATCAAAATCATTTTTAATTAATTTTCTAACTTTTTGTGCCTTTAGATAATAAGCATCATAGTAACCAGAGGATAAAACATACGTTCCTATCATTATTCTTCTTTGAACCTCACTACCAAAACCTTCAGATCTTGTCTTTTCATACATATCAATTAGGTTTTCACCTTTAGATCTAAATCCATACTTAACACCATCATATCTAGCTAAGTTTGAAGAAGCTTCAGCTGGAGCTACTATATAATAAGTAGGTAGAGCATAATTTGTATGAGGTAATGAAATTTCAACAATTTCAGCACCACAATCTTTTGCATACTCAATTCCCTTAGTCCATAAATCCTCTATCTCTTTTGGCATTCCATCAACTCTATATTCTTTTGGAATTCCAATTTTCTTACCTTTAATATTATTTGTTAATTCTTTGCTGTATTCATTTCTTTTAAAATCAATTGATGTTGAATCTTTTTCATCATAAGTGCTAATTATTTCTTGAAGGAGTGCACAATCTTTTACATCTTTAGACATTGGACCTGCTTGATCTAATGAAGAAGCAAAAGCAACAATTCCGTATCTTGAACAACTTCCATAAGTTGGTTTTAATCCAACAGTACCTGTAAATGAAGCAGGCTGTCTAATAGAGCCACCAGTATCAGTTCCAATTGTAATAGGCGTTAAATTAGCTGCTAGGGCTGATGCTGATCCTCCTGAAGAGCCCCCTGGTACCAAACCTTTATCTATTGGACTTTGTACGTTTCCAAAAAAACTAGTTTCATTAGATGAGCCCATTGCAAATTCATCACAATTTAATTTACCAAGTAATATTGCTCCTTCATTCCAAATATTTTGAGTAACAGTAGACTCGTATGGTGGAATGAAATTATTTAAAATTTTACTACCTGCTGTAGTTTTCACATCTTTTGTGCAAAATAAATCTTTAACTGCCATTGGAACACCTGGAAGCTTTAAATCAAAGTTAGGCTTTTGATCAAAACTTTTAGCTTTCAAAAGTGCATTAGAAAAATCTTCTGTTATGTAAGCATTTAAATCTCTAGACTTTTCTCCTCTATCAATAAAAGCTTTGGTAGTTTCTTCAGAAGAAATCTTTTTATCTTTAATATTTTTAACCAATTCAGTTAAGGTGAGTGATGTGATATCTAACATTATTCAACAACCCTTGGTACTACAAAAAAATCTTCATTTTCATCTGGTGAGTTTTTTAATATTTGATCTCTTATATTTTCACTTTTAACCTCATCAGCTCTTAATTTTAATATGGTCTCTGCAACAGAGGTTAATGGCTCAACATTATCAGTATTGAGTTCATTCAATTTTTCAATGAAATCAAATATAGAGTTAAGATCTCCAGCTAATTTATTAGCTTTTGCATCATCAACTGAGATTCTTGATAATTTAGATATATGCTTTATTGTTTTAAGATCAATTGTCATGTGGTAATTAAATATGTCGGCAAACTATCACTTAAGTATAAAATATACAATATGATCACAATTGAAGATTTTAAAATAAAACACTCAAATAAGGTAAGATTTATAGGTTTAGATTTAGGGTCTAAAAGAATTGGTGTCTCAATTTGTGATGAAAGACAATCTATAGCCACACCCTTTAAAACCATAAACAAAACCAACACAAACGAACTAATTGATGAACTTAAGATAATAATTAAAGATAATAATATTGGTGGAATAATTGTCGGAAACCCGGTTAATATGGATGGCAGCCTAGGTAGATCTGCTCAATCTGTTAATGATGTTGCATCAAATATATCAAAATCTATAGACATACCTGTAATATTGTGGGATGAGAGACTTTCAACAGTTGGCGCATTTAATCTATCAAGTTTATTAGATGTTAATGTTTCAAAAAGAGTTAAAACAATTGATCAAAACGCTGCAGCCTTTATTTTACAAGGGGCAATAGACTTTTTAAATAATTAATACTTGCCATAGTGATGGTTAATAGTTATAGAGTTAATTTTAATGGCAACCAAAATAAATAAAGCTATTAAAATTTCCCAAAAACATCTGTTAGGTATCCAAGATTTATCAATTAACGATGTTAATTTCATTTTAGAAGAAGCTAAAAGTTTCATTAAATTAAATCAAAGTAAAAACAAAAGACTAAATGTTTTAAGTGGTAAAACTCAAATTAATTTGTTTTTTGAGCCCTCAACAAGAACACAAAGTTCATTTGAATTAGCTGGAAAAAGATTAGGTGCAGATGTTATGTCAATGAATATGGCAAATTCAGCTATTAAGAAAGGTGAAACACTAATAGATACCGCAATGACTTTAAATGCAATGCATCCAGATATAATTGTGATTAGACACCAGGATTCAGGTGCATGTAATCTTTTATCTCAAAAAGTAAATTGTGCAGTACTTAATGCTGGTGATGGAAGCCGTGAACACCCTACTCAAGCTTTATTAGACGCTTTAACAATTATAAATCGTAAAAAGAAAATTGAAGGCTTAAGAGTTGCGATTTGTGGTGACATAACTCATTCACGTGTTGCAAGATCAAATATTTATCTTCTAAATATGTTGGGTGCAGAAGTTAACATTATTGCACCATCAAACTTAATGCCAAAAGAAATAGAAAAGTTTGGCGTTAATACATTTACAGATATGAAAAAAGGTCTGAAAGATTGTGATATTGTAATGATGCTAAGGTTGCAAAATGAAAGAATGACTAGTTCTTTCTTGTCTTCTAATAGAGAATACTATGAATATTATGGACTAACTCCAGATAAACTTGCTCATGCAAAAGATGATGCTTTGATTATGCATCCAGGACCAATGAATAGAGGGATCGAAATTGATACAAAACTGGCAGATGACATTAACAGAAGCGTGATTAAGGAACAGGTTGAACTAGGTGTTGCAGTAAGAATGGCTTGTTTAAAAATATTTTGTGAATAAATGAAAAAACAATACTTTATAAATGCAAATATAATAGACCCTCATAACTCTATCAATGAGAACGGCGGATTAATTATTGGTGAAGATGGTTTAATTGAAGCCATTGGTAAAAAAGTAAATTCTAACAACATTCCATCAAGAGAAAAGGTAATAGACTTAAATGGTAAATATATATTCCCAGGTCTCGTTGATATGCGTGTCTTTGCAGGTGAACCTGGTTATGAATATAAAGAAAATTTTAGAACTCTAAGTAATGCAGCACTTGCAGGAGGTGTTACTTCAGTTGTTACTATGCCAAATACAGATCCAATTATTGATAATGTTTCAATAGTAGATTTTTTAAAAAGACGTGGAAGAGATAAATCTAAAATTAATGTTTTTCCAAGTGCCGCCCTTACAAAAAATATTGAAGGAACTACCATGACTGAATTTGGTCTACTTCAAAGTAGAGGAATAATTGGATTTACTGATGGAGTTAAAACAATTCAAAATACTCAATTGATGTCACGTATTATGAACTCAGCTAAAGATTTAGGTACACTAATCATGCAACATGCTGAAGACTATGATTTATCTAAAAATGGAATGATTAATTCTGGAATTATTGCAACTAAACTTGGGTTATTTGGAATACCTGCTGTTGCCGAGAGAATAATTATTGAAAGAGATTTAACGTTGCTTGAAAATATTAAATGTAGATATCATATATCACAAATTTCAGCAGCAAAATCAGTTGAAATTATTGAAGAAAGAAAAAATAAAGTTAAGTTTACGACAGGTGTCTCCATAAATAACCTTTCATTAAATGAAAATGATATAGGTGATTTCAGAACTTTTTTAAAATTATCACCACCATTAAGAACTGAAGAAGATAGAATTGCTCTAGTACAAGGATTAAAAGATGAAACGATAGACGTTATTGTATCTGATCACAAACCGGAAGATGAAGAGCAAAAAAGATTAACATTTGCACAGGCATCTACAGGAGCTTCAGGAATAGAAACGCTTTTATCACTAAGTTTAGAGTTATATCACAATGGTTCTGTTAAATTAGAAACCATAATTAAAGCCTTAACATCAAACCCTGCAAAAATTTTAAAAATTGATAAGGGTAATCTTTCAGTGGGTAATGAAGCAGATTTTTGTATTGTAGATATTGATAAGCCCTGGGTTGTTAAAAAAGATAAACTTATCTCCAAATCCAAAAATACTTCGATTGAAGACAAAAGACTCCAAGGAAAAGTCACTAATACATTTGTAAAAGGTGAAGAATTATTTAAGTTATAATAATGGAATATTTAATTGTTGCATTAAGCTCATATTTATTAGGATCAATACCTTTTGGTTTTATACTTACAAAAATATTTTTAAAAAAAGATATTAGAGATATTGGCTCAGGAAACATTGGGGCCACAAATGCTCTTAGAACAGGTAATAAAACGTTAGGCTACGCAACTTTATTACTGGATATAACAAAAGCTGTATTGCCTGTTTTATATGTAAAATTTAATTATCCCGATTATATCTTTATTGCATCATTAAGCGCATTTTTAGGTCACGTTTTTCCAATATGGCTTAAGTTTAAAGGGGGCAAGGGTGTTGCAACATATGTTGGAATATTATTTTCTATAAACATACTTTTAGGTTTAGTATTTATTGTTAGTTGGGCTGTTACATTTCTTATTTCAAAATACTCATCACTTTCATCACTAGTTGGTAGTTTAATGGTTCCAATTTATTTAATAATTTTTGAAAATTATAATTCTATTTTTTTCATAATAATGTTTGTACTAATATTCTATACACATAGAGAAAACGTCAAACGATTGAAAAACAAAGAAGAAACCAAGACTAAAATTTATTGATTTGACTATCTAAGTCTTTTAAGTAATTTGTTTAATAATGAATCTTGTAGTCGTAGAAAGTCCAGCTAAAGCAAAAACTATCAATAAATATCTAGGTGATGATTATATTGTATTAGCAAGTTATGGTCATATTAGAGACCTTCCTTCGAAAAATGGTTCAGTTGATCCAGAAAATAATTTTAAAATGGAATGGGAAGTAGATAGTTTTTCTAAAAAATATCTTAAAGAAATTACAGATGCAGCTAAAATTTCTTCTAAAATTATACTAGCAACTGACCCAGACCGAGAGGGAGAGGCGATTGCTTGGCATGTTAAAGAATATTTACATGAGAAAAAATTAATTAAGGACAAGCATGTAGAAAGAGTTGTCTTTAATGAAATTACAAAAAAAGCAGTAATTCATGGAATTGAAAACCCACGACAAATCGAGCCACTGCTTGTTGATGCTTATATGGCTAGAAGAGCCTTAGACTATTTAGTTGGCTTTAACATATCACCAATTTTATGGACAAAACTGCCCGGTTCTAAATCTGCCGGACGTGTCCAGTCAGTTGCTTTAAAATTAATTACAGAACGAGAACATGAAATAGAGCTTTTTGATCCAGAAGAATTTTGGACTTTAAGTGTTCAATTCAACGATAATGATAAAAATTCTATATTAGCAAGTATCACTCAATTAAATGATAAAAAAATTGAAAAATTTTCTTTTAAAAATAAAGCTGAAATTGATAAAGCAATTGAAGAAGTTAAGTCTAAGAAGTTTAATATAAATGACATCTCAAGCAAAGTTGTTAACAGAAACCCTTCTGGTCCTTTTACTACCTCTACATTGCAGCAAGTTTCTTCTGGTAGATTGGGATTTGGTGCATCACGAACAATGCAGATAGCTCAAAAACTTTATCAAGGTATAGAAATAGATGGTGAAACTATTGGTCTTATTACGTATATGCGAACAGATGGTACCAACTTATCTACGGACGCTATAGACACTTTCAGGAAATATATAAAAAATGAGTTTGGCGATGAATATGTTCCAGATAATGCAGCAAGTTATTCTGGGAAAAAAGCTAAAAATGCTCAAGAAGCACATGAAGCTATTAGACCTACAGATATTATGCGTGCACCAGATACTGTTAAAAAATATCTAAGTCCAGATCAACATAAATTATATGATTTAATTTGGAGTAGAGCCCTATCCTCTCAAATGAAACCAGCTCAATTTGATAGAAATACTATTACGATAAATTCAGATGATAATGGAACAATTTGTAAGGCTAGTGGTTCTGTTATTAAGTTTGATGGTTTCTTAAAGGTTATGAAAGATACTAAAAAAGATGATGATGAAGATATCCTTCCTAAAATGAACAAAGGTCCAGTTAATATAGAAGCTTTATTAGATGAGCAACATTTTACACAACCACCACCAAGATACTCAGAAGCAAGTTTAGTTAAAAAATTAGAAGAACTTGGTATTGGAAGACCTTCAACTTATGCAAGTATAATATCTGTTATATCGACTAGAGGGTATGCAGAAGCAATTAATAAAAGATTTCACCCTACAGATCGTGGTAAATTAATTTCTGCTTTTCTTGAAAAACTTTTCTCTAAATATGTTGATTATAACTTCACTGCAAGTTTAGAAAACCAACTTGATGATATTACTACCGGTAAGGAAGGATGGATAAAAGTTCTAGAGTTATTTTGGAAAGATTTTAATCAAAATGTGTCTGACGTTAAGGAGAAAAGAACTAGAGAAGTTTTAGATCTATTAAACGACAGTTTAGGAAGTTTAATTTTTGAAAGAGATAAAGATGGAAATATTAATAGACAATGTAAGTTATGTGACAGTGGATCATTAAGTTTAAAAAATAGTTTTAGAGGGGGTGCTTTTATAGGTTGTTCAAATTATCCAGATTGTAAATTTACTAGACCTCTTTCTAAAGCTAAGGCAGCCGCTCAATCTCAGTTAGCTGAACCAAAGTTTATAGGAAAACATGAAAATGGTAATGACATGTATCTTAAAAATGGAAGATTTGGTCCCTACTTACAATATGAAAAAATTGAGGAAATTAAGGAAGAGATTGTAGTTGAAACAAAAAAGAAAAAGAAAACAAAAAAAAAGAAAATAGAAAAAGAAGATAATAATTTAAGAAATGTCTCTATTCCTAAAGGAATTATATTAGATAGTGTAGATCTTGATAGGGCTAAGTTTTTGTGCTCATTACCTAAAAGTTTAGGTATTAACCCTGAAAATCAAAAAGATATAATATTAAATTCAGGGAGATTTGGTCCATATTTAAAGTGTGAAAACAAATCAGCAAGAATTGAAAATGTTGAGGAAATCTTCTCAATTGGTCTTAATAGAGCAATAACATTAATAGCAGAGGCAAAGCCGGGTAGAATGTCTGCATCGATTATAAAAGATCTAGGAGAGCACCCTGAAGACAAAAAACCTGTTAGAGTAATGAAGGGCCAATATGGACCTTATATCAAGTATAAATCTCTTAATGCGACGATACCAGAAGAAAAAGACCCCTTAGAACTTAATATGGAAGAAGCTTTAATATTAATTGAGAAAAGAAAGGAATACGATAAAAATAAAAAATCTAAGAAAAAGAAAAAAAAATGAAAAAAATAATATTTATATCATTATTCTCATGGGTACTTATTACCAGTAATGCGATAGCAGAAAAAATCGATTGTACTCAGTTTGATAAAGTTAGCGCAAAATATTTAGAATGTTCAGCAAAAAATCTGAAAGAAAAATCTTCAGAACTTAAATTAAAAGCAACAGTTGGTGCAGAAGAGCTTAAAGAAAAAATAACTATTAATGCCAAGAGTGGAAAAAAGAAATTTGATAAGCTTAATTTAAAAGAAAAACTTGTTAAATTTAAAAACAGTAAAACATTAACTGAATTTATGGAGAAATAAATATGTCATATGAAGATAAAATAAAAGAATTAAACTTAGAACTACCAGATGCAAGAGATCCAGTTGGATCATATGTTGCATCAAAACAAATTGGTAAAATGTTATTTATCTCAGGACAAATTTCTACCGCAGCAAATGGAGAATTAATCAAAGGTAAAGTTGGTAAAGATTTAAAAACTGAAGATGGATATGAAGCGGCTAAACGTTGTGGTCTAAACATTATATCTCAAGTTAAAAAGGCTTGTGGCAATGATCTTTCAAAGGTGAAATCTTGTGTAAAGCTTACAGGGTTTGTCAATTCAACAGAAGACTTTATAGAGCAACCTAAAGTAATAAATGGTGCTTCAGATTTAATAGTCTCAGTTTTTGGTGACTCTGGAATGCATACAAGAGCGGCAGTTAGTACAAATAGTTTGCCACTTGGTGTATCAGTTGAAGTTGATGCTATTTTTGAATTAAATTAATTTCCAATACTAAAATATTTTATTTTTTGGTCTTTCATCTTGTTAACTGAGTAAATATTTCTCATATCAAAAATTGAGAACTTTTTATTTTTTACATCTTTTTTGAAATTAATAGTTTTAAAATCATTCCACTCTGTGTGAATGATAATTAAATCAGATTTTTTAATTGCTTCTTTAATATTATTTGAAAAAACAACACTCTTAAATTTTTTAAAATCTGGTTTTTCTCCAGTTGGATCAAAATAATTTATTTTTGCACCTTTTTTAATTAATTCAGGGATCATAGTTAGGCTTGAAGAATCTCTCATATCATCTGTATTAGCTTTAAATGTTACTCCTAAGAAACAAATGTTTTTGTTTTTTATTTTATTTTTTAAAATATCGAAAACTTTTTTTAACATTAATGATGTTCTATTTTCATTTGATTTAATGACACTTTTGATTACTGTTAAATTTGTTTTAAATTTATTGGCAGTAGCCATAATAGCCTTAGTATCTTTTGGAAAACAAGAACCACCATAAGCAGGCCCTGCTCTTAAAAAACGGCTACCAATTCTACTATCAAGACCCATGCCAATAGAGATATCCTCAATGTTGACATTAATTTTTTCACACAAATTAGCTAGTTCATTAATAAAAGTAATCTTTGTTGCTAAAAAAGCATTAGAAGCATATTTTATTAACTCTGCTGCTCTTCTAGAGGAGTTAACGTACTTTGCACCTTTTGATATCAGTGGGGAATAAAGATTTTTTAAAATCTTATTAGATTTTTTATTATTCGTACCTATAACCACTCTATCAGGATAGGTAAAATCTCTTATAGCATCACCCTCTCTAAGAAATTCAGGATTTGAAACAACTGAAAAAAGTTTTTTTGATACTTTTTTTGAAATAATTTTTTCTATTTCATCACCAGTTGTCACTGGAACTGTAGATTTAGTTATAATAATTTTAAATTTTTTAATAGATTTGCTAATTTCTTTTGCAACATTGTATACCTGACTTAATTCAGCATTATTTCCATTTTTTTTAGTGGGTGTGCCAACACAAATAAAAATTATGTCTGATTTTAAAATTGAATCTTTTAAATTTGTAGAAAATTTTAAACGATTATTTTTATAATTTTTAATAACTAATTCGTCTAAACCAGGTTCGTATATGGGGATAATGCCATTTTTTAAGTTTTCAATTTTATTTAAATCTTTATCAACACAAATAACGTCATTTCCTAAATCGGCAAAGCAAACGCCACTTACTAAACCAACATATCCTGTACCTATCATACAAAGTTTCATTGTTTAGAAATCTCCAACGTTGATTTAATATAACCATTCATCGTTCCACAATCTAAATATTTGCCTGAAAAATTGTGACCAATAAATTGATGATCATCTTCTATTAAAGCTTGAATAGCATCAGTAATATGAAATTCACCACTTTTGCCTGGTTTTAATGATTTTAATTTAGAAAAAATTTTTTTAGGCAATATATACCTTCCAATTACTGCATTATTAGAAGGTGAAGCTTTTATAGTAGGCTTTTCAACAACATTATTAATGGTAAAATTATTTTTATCGATTTTTTTCTTAATGTTATAGATACCCCATCTAGATACGTCATGTTTATTAACCTTCATACTTGCCATAACTGATGTTTTAAATTTTTTATGCACACCAATCATGGATTTAGAACAGTTTTTTTTAATTATCAAATCATCAGGTAGTAACATTAAAAAATATTTATCTGTAATAAATTTCTTAGTTTTATAAACGGCGTCACCCGTACCTAATGGTTTATCTTGAAAAACAAATTTAATCATTTTTTTGTATTTAAGTATTTTTTTATACTCCTTGATAATATTTGGATCATTCTTTTTTTTAATAATATCTTTATAAAATTTATCATTATAAAAATATTTCTTTATCATCATTTTTTTTTTAGAGATAATAAATATAACTTCTTTAATTCCTGCTTCTATACATTCATCGAGGATATACTCAAGGCCAGGTTTTCCATTAATAGGTAGAAGCTCTTTTGCAAAAACACTAGTTAGTGGTAACAGCCTAGTCCCAAGGCCGGCTAAAGGAATTATAGCTTGTTTAATCATATAAATGTTTTACTTATTAATATTCTTATTACAAATGAAATTAATAAAATTAAAAACTGATTTAATTAAGGCAATCGAACTTGATAAAAGATTAGGATTTGTGCCAACAATGGGAAGTTTACATGAAGGTCACAAAGCATTAATCAAAACATCACAAAAAAAATGTAAAAAAACATTAGTAAGTATTTTTATTAATCCAACTCAATTTAATAATAAAAAAGATTACAAAACATACCCAAAGAATTTAAAGAAAGATTTGAATTACCTTAAAAAACTTAATGTTGATTACGTATATTTGCCAAGCATTAAACAAATTTATTGGAAAAAAAATGATGAAATTAAGCTAAATAAATCACAAAATATATTGTGTGCAAAATTTAGAAAAGGACATTTTGAAGGTGTACTTAATGTATTAGATCGTTTTATTGGATTAATTTCTCCACAAAAAATGTTTATGGGAGAAAAAGATTTTCAACAATTTTTCTTGGTTAAAAACTATATTGAAAATAAATACAATACCAAAGTTCACGTATGTAAAACAGTCAGAGCAAAAAACAAATTAGCTTTATCTTCAAGAAACTCTTTATTAAATAAGAAAAGTTTTGTTAAATCAGGAATAATTACAAAAAAATTACTGAAATTAAAAAATAAAATTAATAGAAATAAAAAGAATTATAAAAAATTAACGTTTGATTTAAAGAAAGAATTATCTAAAAATTTTGATATTAAAATTGAATATTTGGAATGTAGAAACACGCATAATTTAAGCACAAATATTATGAACAAATCTTTTAAACTTTTTGTGGCTTACTATATTAATAATGTACGATTAATTGACAATTTTTAGAGAAAATAAGCGCTAACACCAAGAAATGAAACAAAACCTATAACATCAGTAATAGTTGTTACAAACACACTTGATGCAATAGCAGGATCAATATCCATTTTTTTTAAAGTTATAGGTACTAAAATTCCAAATAACCCTGCAACAATCATCGTAACTATCATTGACATAGAAATAATTAGAGAAAGTAAAGAGTCTTGAAACCAAACTTGAACTACCAGCGCACTTATTATTGCAAATATAATGCCATTTAAAATACCAATATTAAACTCCTTTAAGATATTTTGTGAAAAGTTATTTTTTGTTAAGTCATTTGTTGCTAAAGTTCTGACTGTAACGGCTAAAGTTTGCATACCAGCATTACCACCCATAGAAGCAACGATTGGCATTAAAAAAGCAAGAACAACCATTTGTTCAATTGTTGCACCAAAAAGACTAATCACCCATGTTGCAAGAAATGCAGTAAATAGATTTAATAAAAGCCAATTAAACCTTCTTCTAGTTTTTTTAAAAACACCGTCAGTAATTTCTTCATCACCTACCCCAGCTAATCTTAAAGCATCTTCCTCAGCTTCTTCCTTTAATACAGTTAGTACATCGTCATACATGATCATACCAACTAACTTGTTTGATTTGTCGACAACTGCAGCAGAATTCAAATTATAGTTTTCAAATACGTTACCAACCTCCTCTTTGTCCATATCCACAGGAATAAGTAGCTGAGATTCTGACATTATAGAAAGCATTTTAGTTTCTCTAGAAGTGGTTAAAACTTTAGATGATGGAACTGTTCCAATTGGCTTAAAACCCTCATCTATAATGAAAATTTCTAAAAATTCTTCAGGTAAATCTTTATTTTCTCTTAAATAATCAATTGTTTGACCAACAGACCAATTACTAGGAATAGCCGTAAACTCACGTTGCATTATTCTAGCCGCTGTGTCTTCTGGATAACTTAAACTTTCTAGTAAAGCAAATCTATCTTTTGGAGGTAAAGAACTTAATATTGTATTCTTATCTTTTTCGTCAACATTTTCTAAAATTGTTATCGCATCATCTGATTCAAGGTTTTTTAATAGTCTGACAATAGTATCGGGTGATAGATAAGCTATGATTTCAGATTGTACAGACTCGTTCAACTCAATAAAAACCTCTGGATCTATATTGAAATTATTAAGTTTTATTAAACTTTCTCTATCATTTTGACCAAGATGTTCAATTATATCAGCTGCATCAGCTGGGTGCATTTCATTAAAAGAATTGGTAATAAATTGAGCATCATTGTTAGCTATCTTAGTAGTAACAACTTTTATGTACTCTTTATTAAATTCAAAATTAACTTTTTTATCTTTTATTTTTTTTATTAAAGACATAAATTTACCTATAAATCAGTTTTGCACTAATAATACATAATAAGAATAATACAATTTTTAAATGAATATAGAGATTAAAAAGTCAATAAAACCAATAAAATATGACGATGCAATAAATCTCCTTGAGGAAAGACTGTTGGAGATAAACAATGGTCAAAAAGAAGATTTAATATGGATATTAGAACATGAAGAAGTTTATTCTGCTGGTACTAGTTATAAAGAAAAAGAAGTTCTCAATAAAGATATAAATCTAATAAAAACAAATCGTGGAGGAAAAATTACCTATCATGGTCCAGGACAATTGATTTGTTATTTTGTTATAGATTTAAAAAAAAGAAAAAAAGATATAAGAAAATTTATAACTTTAATTGAAGAGACAATTATTGATAGCTTATCACAATTTAATATTAAGACATTTGGTGATCCAAATAATATTGGTATTTGGACTAACCATAAAGGTGAAATTAATAAGGTTGCAGCAATAGGTGTGAGAGTAAGTAAATGGATAGCTTATCATGGATTTGCAATAAATATTAATAACGATCTTTCAAAATATAAAAACATTATTCCATGCGGTATTTCAGATAAAGGTGTAATCAATCTTAAAGAAATTAAAGATCAAGACTATAAGAATTTAGACAAGATTATTATTGAAACCTTTTCTAAGAATTTGGAAATCTAAGTCTTTTTGTTTTTAAAAGTTTTTTGAAATAATCTGGTAATAATGCTGTATAGGTATATTTTTTATCATTAATCATAAATTTGATTTGATATGAATGCAGCATCAAATTTTTATTTATTGCTTTATCAGTATTACTAAATTTATATTTTTGATCTCCATAGATTGGACATCCTGCCGCATAAAGTTGTTTTCTTAATTGATGCTTTCTTCCAGTGATTGGCTTCATTTCAACAAGACTACATATAGAATTTTTATCTAATACTTTATAAAGAGTTCGAGCTTTCTCAACCACCTCCCTATCATTGTCATATCTAGTTAAATCATCATTCCACTCTCCTGAGTCTTTCTGTAATTCTCCATGACATATAGCCAAGTAAGTTTTGTGAACTTTTCTTAGTCTAAATAAAGAAGTTAATAACTGGGCAGACTCTCTATGTTTTGCCATAATAAAGACTCCAGATGTATCTTTATCAAGTCTATGTACGGAAAATGGTTTTGTATCTTGAAAAATTTCACTACGGGCAAATATATCTACAAGATTTTTTTTAGATTTAGTTCCACCTTGGACTGAAATACCAGAGCTTTTATTAAGGACAATGAAATCATCATTGTTATCAATTATTAATTCTTCATTCTCTTTAATAACCTCTTCCGATGGTACAAATTTAATTGTTTTTTGAACTATTGTTTCTTTAAAATCAAAATTAAATAAATCTATGATATCCCCTGTCTTTACTTTATGGGAACTTTTAATTTTTTTACTATTAATTTTAACTTTTCCACTCTTTAAACTTTTTTCAATTAGGCCTTGTGGGTAATTACCTAGGTTATTACGTATCCACCTATCGATACGCATATCATTAAACGTTGAATCAACGTTAAAAGACTTTTTCATGATGATATTATTTTATATAAAAAATTAAGCAGTAGCTAATTTTTTCTCGTCAGTTTTGTCTGTTGCTGGATCTTTTTTCTTTCTATCCACTCTTTTTGCTTCAACATCTCTATCAACAAATTCAATTACAGCCATAGGTGCATTATCACCATATCTAAAGCCAGCTTTGATAATTCTAGTATAACCACCATTTCTTGCTTCATATCTTTTTGATAATGTTTTTTTAACTTTATTTGCAGAAGTTATATCTTGTAATTTAGACATTAACATTTTCGTAGTTTGAAGAGTTTCTTTTTTCCCTAAAGTTATGATTTTATCAGCTTGAGGTTTTAAGAATTTAGCTTTTGGAAGTGTTGTAGTAATCTGTTCATATTTTATTAAAGAATTAAGCATATTCTTCAATAAAGCTTTTCTATGTTCAGAAGTTCTATTCAACTTCTTATTAGCCATTCCGTGTCTCATTAGATTTGCTCCTCTAACTTTTTAGACATTTCAGCTATATTTTCTGGTGGCCAGTTTGGTATTTCCATGCCTAAATATAAAGACATACCGGTTAAAACTTCTTTTATTTCATTAAGTGATTTTCTCCCAAAATTAGGTGTTCTAAGCATTTCACCTTCAGACTTTTGAACTAAATCTCCAATATAAATAATATTATCATTTTTAAGACAATTCATAGAACGTACGGATAATTCAAGTTCATCGACTTTTCTTAGTAAATTCTTATTGAATTCAGGCTCAGATGAAACTTCTTTTACAGGTGCTTCAACAGGTTCGTCAAAATTAACAAACATATTTAGTTGATCTTGGAAAATTCTAGCAGAATAAGCAACAGCATCTTCTGCAGAAATTGATCCATTAGTTTCAACTTCCATAGTTAATTTATCATAATCTAAAGCTTTTCCTTCTCTTGCAGTGCTTATAGAGTATGAAACCTTCTTAACTGGGCTGTATAAAGAATCTATAGCAATTAATCCTAAAGGTGGCTCTTCTGGTTTATTCATTACTGCTGGTACGTATCCCTTACCCGTTCCAACGTTCATCTCCATATGGAAATGTGTATTTTCATCCAAATTACAAATAACCAAATCAGGATTTAAAATTTCAATATCAGCAACTTGCACTATATCTGAAGCTTTAATTTCTCCAGGACCTTTAGCATCTAAAATAAGTTTTTTAGTAGTATCTGAAGAGCTTTTTAAAGCTAATGATTTAACGTTTAAAACTATGTCTGTAACATCTTCTCTAACACCTTTGATAGATGTAAACTCGTGTAAAACACCATCAATTTGAATTGAAGTTACAGCAGCACCTCTTATTGATGAAAGTAAAATTCTTCTTAAAGAATTACCTAAAGTTAAGCCATATCCTTTTTCTAGAGGTTCAGCGATAATTTTTGCATGTGATTTGTCATCACTAATCTTAACATCTAATTGAGCTGGTTTAATTAATGCTTTCCAATTTTTAGCATTTACATTTAAACTTTCCATTTATTAAACTCTCCTTTTTTTTGGTGGTCTTACGCCGTTATGTGGCATTGGTGTAGTATCTTTTATTGAAAGAATTTTAAATCCTCTCGCTTGTAAAGCTCTTAATGCAGTTTCTCTTCCAGAACCAGGTCCTTTAACTTCTACTGATAAAGTTTTCATTCCATATTCTAAAGCTTTAGATGCAGCAGAATCTGCAGCGATTTGTGCAGCATAAGGTGTTGATTTTCTTGAACCTTTAAAACCTTTTTGTCCAGCAGATGCCCAAGAAATTACATTGCCGTTAGTATCTGCAATTGAAATTATTGTATTGTTAAAAGTAGACTGTACATAAGCGATACCATTAAGAATATTTTTTTTTATTTTCTTTTTTTTTGAATACGAGCTTTTCTTAGATTTTTTATCAACTTTTTTCTCTACAACAGCTTCTTTATTTTCAACTTTATCTACTTTAGCCATAAATTAATTATTTTTTAAGTGGAGTTAATTTTTTACCAGCAATTGCGATTGCTTTACCTTTTCTTGTTCTTGCATTACATCTTGTTCTTTGTCCTCTAACAGGAAGTTTTTTTCTATGTCTAGATCCTCTATAACATGCAAGATCAATTAATCTTTTAATAGTTAAAGAATAATCTCTTCTAAGATCACCTTCGACTTTAAAGTTTGCATCAATATATTCTCTAATTTTTAAAATATCTTCGTCAGTAAGTTCGTTAATTCTTTTTGCTTTAGGAATTTCTAAAGAAGTACAAATTTGGTTAGAAAATTTATCACCAATACCATAGATGTACGTTAGTCCTATGTGGACAAGTTTGTTTTGCGGAATGTTTACACCTGCTATACGAGCCATATTTTTGAGAATAAATTTAGCCTTTTATATAAGAAGATGTTCCAAAGTCAACGTCTTAAACATTAAGAATTTCATTGATTTTATTAGTTATTTGATCAATTTCGCCTGCACCATCGATTTCAGAGAAATTTGAATTTTTTGAATAGAAATCTAATACTGGTTTTGTAGAGGACATGTAAGTATCATATCTAGAGATAATAACTTCAAGATTATCATCTTTTCTTTTCTTTAAGTGCTCAATACCACAAGGATGAAGCTCTATTTGCTCTTTATTGAAATACTCATTTAACGTCATATTGCATTTTTCACAGGTCATTCTGCCCATAATACGCTTTTCAATGATATCTCTTGAGACATTTAAAAATATAGTGTGTCCTATTGTTTGGTTGAACTCTTTTAATATCACTTCCAAGTTATTAGCTTGATCAACGTTTCTTGGATATCCATCAAAAATAATTCTATCTCTATATTTTAAATTAATTAATGATTGTCTCAACAACGTATTAACAATTTCATCTGAAACAAATTTACCATTAGATATCAATTTTTCAATTTCAGCCCCAAGATCTGTTTTAGATTTAACTTCGTCTCTTAAAAGGTTTCCTGTTGATAGTTGAAAGTAATTATGTTTTTTAACAATAGATTGAGCTTGGGTCCCCTTACCTGCTCCTGGGGGGCCAAAAAGAATTATATTCACTTGGTTATTTTCCGAATTTTGTTTTTTTAATTAATTGCTCGTATTGAGAGCTCATTAATCTAGTTTGGATTTGTGTAACGGTATCAATTGCAACTACAACAACAATTAGAATGGAAGTTCCACCTAGGTAAAAAGGTATTGGATAATTAGCAATTAAAAATTCTGGCATTAAACAAACTATTGTTAAATACAGGGCACCTATTGTTGTAAGTTTTATTACAATTCTATCAATATACAAAGCAGTGTTTTCACCTGGTCTAATTCCAGGAACAAAACCACCATATTTTCTTAAATTATCAGCAGTCTCAGTTGGGTTAAATGTTATCGATGTATAGAAAAAAGTAAAAAATATTATTCCAGAAGCATAAAGCAACATGTAAAGAGGTTGTCCTTGTGTAAAGTATGAGCTTAAGTTTAAGAATGTATCATTGTTTGAAAAACTAAAATTAGAAAAAGTTACAGGTAACAATAATAAAGCAGATGCAAAAATTGCCGGAATAACACCAGCTTGGTTAATTTTTAAAGGTAAATGAGAAGATTCACCTCCATACATTTTATTTCCCATTTGTCTTTTTGGGTAGTTTATTAAAATTTTTCTTAATGCTCTTTCCATGAAAACAATGAACATTATTGTTGCAACTAATAATACAAAAATTCCAATAATCATAATTGTAGATACCGCACCCGTTCTACCAAGTTCAAATGTAGTAACTAAAGCACGCGGAATTTCAGCAACAATACCAGCAAAAATAATCAATGAAATACCATTACCAATACCTCTTTGAGTTATTTGTTCGCCAAGCCACATTAAAAACATTGTACCAGCAACAATAGTTGATACCGCTGTTACAGTAAAAAATAACCCTGGATTTATTACTAAGTCAGCAGAAGATTGTAAACCTATAGATAATCCATAACCCTGAATAGTAGCAAGAACAACTGTTCCATACCTTGTGATTTGAGTGATTTTTGCTCTTCCGGTTTCACCTTGCGCCTTTAAATTTTTAAAATAATCAGATACGCCAGTTAATAGCTGAACTATAATTGAAGATGAGATATAAGGCATAATTCCAAGTGCAAATATAGCCATTCTACTTACGGCTCCACCTGAAAAAACATTAAACATTCCAAGTAATCCTTTTTGATTACCACTCATCATTGTTTGTAATTGCTCAGGGTCAATACCTGGAATTGGTACAAAAGTACCAAATCTATAAACAGCTAAGATAAATATTGTAAAGATTATTCGATTTTTAAGATCATTAGTTTGAGAAGATGAGCTCATAATATCTTAATTATTTTTTTAACTGTATTGTGCCACCAGCTTTTTCTAATTTTTCTACGGCAGATTTAGAGATTAAGTCAGCTTCAATATTAACTTTATCTTTAATTTCACCTGTACCTAGTATCTTTAATTTTTGAGAATTTTTATTGATCAATTTAAGTTTTTTAAGTAATGCCATATTAATTACATCAGCAGAATTGATTGTTTTTTCAGTTATAAAAGTTTGAATTTTTTCCAAGTTCATTATTGCAATAATAGCCTGATATCTCTTAATTGCATTAAAACCTCTTTTAGGCAATCTTCTATATAAAGGCATTTGACCACCTTCAAAAGCTTTTATAGCAACACCAGATCTAGATTTTTGACCTTTAACACCTCTTCCAGATGTTTTTCCTTTTCCAGAGCCGATACCTCTACCAACTCTCATCTTTTTTTTGTATAAAACTTTTCCTGTAGTATTTAATGTAGTCATTATCCTCTTTTTTCAATTACATCAGAAATTTTTTTATTTCTAATTGTTGCAATATGTTTTGGTGAATTTTGTTTTGAAAGAGCTTTCATTGTAGCTCTTATCATATTGTGAGGGTTTGATGTTCCCATTGACTTAGCAACTATATCTTTAATTCCTAGAACTTCGCAAACTGCTCTTACTGGACCGCCAGCAATAATACCTGTTCCCTTAGGAGCAGATCTTAAAATAATTTTGCCAGCACCATCTTTACCATAAACGTCATGATGAATAGTTCTGCCTTCTCTTAAAGGAACGTGAATTAAAACTCTTCTTGCAGTTTCGTTAGCTTTCTTAATTGCATCAGGAACTTGTTTTGCTTTAGCGTGCGCCACTCCAATTTTACCTGCTTGATTACCAACTACTACTAATGCTGAAAAACCAAATCTACGACCACCTTTTACTACTTTTGTAATTCTGTTAATGTGAACTAGTTTTTCTAAAATACCGTCATCTTTTTTGTCTTTAAAATCCATAATTAAAATTCCATTCCATTTTTACGTAGTGTTTCAGCAAAAACTTTAACTCTGCCGTGGTATTTGTATATACCTCTATCAAAAAATATCTTCGATATTTTTTTTTCTTGGGCTTTCTTTGCTAGTTTCTCAGCTACTATTCTAGAAATTTCTGTTTTATTTACTTTATCCATAGAACGAATATCTTTTTCAATAGAAGAACATGACACTAAAGTAATGTTTTTAACATCATCAATAATTTGAGCTGAAATATTTTTTGCAGATCTTGATATGCTCAGTCTCAATCTATCAGATGAAGCAACTTTTTTTAATTTACCAGTTACTCTGAATTTCTTTCTTTGAATGGTGTTTAATTTCATTATTTCTTTTTCCCTTCTTTTCTTAGAATGTATTGACCTTGCTCTCTAATACCTTTGCCCTTATATGGCTCTGGTTTTCTGAAAGCTTTAATTTTTGAAACAACCATACCTACTTGCTGCTTATCAGATCCACTAACTTTAACTACAGTTTGCTTCTCAACAACAATTTTAATTCCATCAGGAATATCAAAATTAATATCGTGACTATAACCTAATTGCAAATTTAACTGTTTATCTTTTAATGCAGCTCTATAACCAACTCCAACTAGCTCAAGGATTTTTTCATAACCACTACTTGAACCAATAACAGCATTATTGATTAAACTTCTATTCATTCCCCATAATCTTTTTGAATTTTGATCCTTTACCTTAGGATTGATAGATATTTCTTTTCCTTCAGTAATATCAAGATTAAACATCTCAAGATCAATATTAAGTGATTTTTTGCCTAATGGTCCTTCTATGTTAAGAACGCTACCCGAAAGTACTGCTTTAACTTTTTCAGGAATTGAAATACTTATCTTACCAATTTTAGACATTAAAATACCTTACAAATTATTTCGCCACCAACTTTTAATTTTCTAGCTTCAATATCAGTCATCACACCTTTTGGCGTAGATACAATAGCTATACCCAGTCCACCATTAATCTTTGGTAAACTATCAGCACTTGAAAATATTCTTCTACCAGGTTTTGATACACGCTCGAAAGTACTAATAACAGGGTTTCCAGAATAATATTTTAAATCTACTGATAATGTAGGTTTATTATTTTCAGTTTCAATTTTATAATCTTTTATAAATCCTTCACTTTTAAGAATATCTGCAATTCTAACTTTAAAGTTAGAAGAGGGTAATGCTACTTTCTTGTGATTTCTCACTTGAGCATTTTTTATTCTTGCGATCATATCCCCTATTGGGTCACTTAAACTCATATTATCCTTTCTACCAACTCGACTTAGTCATGCCAGGAATTAATCCGTGCAGTCCCAAGTCTCTTAAGGCTATTCTTGATATTTTTAATTTTCTGTAAACACCATGTGGTCTTCCAGTAATTTGACATCTATTCATAACTCTATTTTTTGCTGAATTACGAGGTAAGTTTGAAAGCTTTTGCTGCGCTTTAAATCTCTCTTCTAATGATATCTTTTTATCCATTATAATTTTCTTTAATGCTTGTCTTTTTTTGAAAAGCCTATCAGAAAGTTTAATTCTTTTATTGTTTTTATTTACTGCGCTTACTTTAGCCATTCTTAATTATCTCCTTTTTTAATAAACGGAAAATTTAGTTTTTCTAAAAGAGCAAAACTATGATCTTTATTTAAAGCAGAGATCACAACAACAACATCAAGACCTCTAATCTTATCGATTCTATCAAAGTTAACTTCTGGAAAAATTATATGTTCTTTAATTCCAAACGTGTAATTACCAAATTTATCAAAGCCTTTTGGAGATAGGCCTCTAAAGTCTTTAATTCTTGGTAAGGCAATATTTACAAGTCTATCTATAAATTCATACATTTTGTTACCTCTTAAAGTAACTTTTAATCCAGCGTTTGTACCTTTTCTTGTTTTAAAGTTAGCTACAGATTTTTTAAATTTAGTAACAGTTGGCTTTTGGCCTGTAATTTTTCCCAAATCTTCTTCCGTAGATTTCATAATTTTTGCATCAGCACCATCAAGACCAAGACCCATGTTAATAACAACTTTTTGAACTTTTGGCCCCATATAAGTATTTTTATATCCAAGTGTTTCTTTAAGCTGTGGTTGGATTTCTTTGTAATAAAGTTCTTTTAATCTAGGTGTCATTATTTCTTAGCCTCAGTTTTTTTTGTTTTAGCTTTTTCGTCAATAAGTTTAAGGTTTGAAATGTGAATGAAGCTCTCTTTAGAGATTATTCCACCTTTCTTTTCTTTTGTAGTTTTAACATGTTTTTTCACAATATTAATTCCTTGAACTTTTGCTCTGTTATTAGGTCTGTCGATTTCAATAACCTCACCCTCTTTTTTTTTATCTCTTCCAGTTAAAACTCTAACTTTTAATCCTTTTTTAATCATTTATAAAACCTCTGGAGCCAATGAAATTATTTTCATTTGACCTCTACTTCTTAATTCTCTTGTTACTGGACCAAATATCCTAGTACCCACTGGTTCACCTTTGTCATCAACTAAAACAGCTGCATTATTATCAAATCTAACTTTAGATCCATCTTCTCTATGAATTCCTTTTTTTACCCTAACTACAACAGCTTTATGAACGGAACCTTTTTTTACTTTTCCTTTAGGTAATGCCTCTTTAACAGCAATAACAATAGTATCACCAATACTTGCGTATCTACGCTTAGATCCACCTAAAACTTTAATACATTCTATTCTTTTTGCACCAGTGTTATCGGCTACTAATAATTCAGTTTGTACTTGTATCATTTAGAACCATCCATTACTTGAAATTTTTTATTCTTAGAAAAAGGCTTACACTCGATAATTGATACTGTATCTCCAGTTTTAAATTTATTATTCTCGTCGTGTGCGTTATATTTTTTTCTAACTTTAACTACTTTTTTTAATACTGGGTGTGAGTATTTTCTTTCAACAGATACAGTTATAGTTTTATTTGGTTTATCGCTTGTTACTACTCCTGTTAATATTTTTTTAGGCATTTAATTTTCCTTTTAATGTAGTTTTTAATCTAGCTATAGTTTTTTTAGTTTGTCCAATTTTAGATGGATCTGTAATCTGTGAGTTAATTTTTTGAAATCTGAAATTAAATAAATCTTTTTTTAGTTTATCAATATTTTTGATTACTTCGTCTTTAGATAGTTTTTTAATTTCTTGTTTTTTCATATTATGCAAATCTCTTAATAAATTTTGTTTTTATAGGTAATTTAGCTGAAGCTTTATAAAGTGCTTCTTTTGCTATTGTCTCTGAAACACCGTCAATTTCAAATAAAATTCTACCTGGTTTAACTCTACAAGCCCAATATTCTGGTGCTCCTTTACCTTTACCCATACGTACTTCAACAGGTTTTTTTGAAACTGGTATATTAGGAAAAATTCTAGTCCAAACACGGCCTTGTCTCTTCATATGTCTTGTTAAAGCAACTCTAGCGGCTTCTATTTGTTTTCCTATAATTCTCTCTGGGGCCATAGCTTTTAATGCAAAAGCTCCATAATTAATCTTACTTGCACGAGTAGCAGTACCATGAATTCTACCTTTATGAGCTTTTCTATATTTCGTTCTTACTGGCTGTAACATAATTATTCTTTAACCTCTTTCGGAACTATTTTATTTGTTTCTTGGCTAAATTCTCTAGCAAAAACTTCACCTTTATAAATCCAAATTTTTATTCCAATAATACCAAATGTTGTTAATGCTTCAGCTTCTGCGTAATCAATATCGGCTCTTAAAGTATGTGAAGGTATACTTCCGTCTCTTAACCATTCAGTTCTAGCAATTTCATTACCACCTAGTCGTCCACTAATCGAAACTTTAATACCTTTCGCACCAAGTCTTAAACATGATTGCATCGCTCTCTTCATGGCTCTTCTATAAGATATTCTTTTAACTAATTGTTGCGCTATATTTTCAGCAACCAAATATGCGTTTGTTTCAGGCTTTTTAACTTCTTTGATATTAAGAGTTACTTCATTGTTGGTAAATTTAGATAAATTATTTTTAATTTTATCAATATCACTACCTTTTTTCCCAATTACAAATCCTGGTCTTGATGTATAAATTGTAACAAAACATTTATTAGACGTTCTTTCTATCATAACTTTAGATACACCAGAATTAACAACATTTTTCTTGATGTATTCTCTGATTTTAAAATCTTCAATAAGATAATTTCCAAAATCTTTCTTTTTTGCATACCAGACAGAATCCCATCCTCTGTTTACGCCTAGTCTGAAACCAATAGGATTAACTTTTTGACCCATGACTCTCCATTTGTTTTGCTTCTGATAATATAATTGTAATAGTTGAATAGGGTTTTAAAATTGGTGCTGCTCTACCTTTCGCTCTAGGTCTGAATCTTTTCATAACAACTTTTTTTCCACAATATGCTTCTTTAACAATTAGTTTATCTATATCGTATTGATTATTATTTTCTGCATTAGCAACAGCAGATGAAACAGTTTTTCTTATTTCTTTCGTAATTCTTTTTGCTGAGAATTGTAACTCTCTAATAGCAACATCAACTTTTTTTCCAACAATTGCTTTAAGTATTGGATTGAGTTTTCTAACACTAGATCTAATATTATTATTTACCGATCTAACTGTATCTACTTTAGTTCTGTTAATTTTCTTTTTTTTATTCATAATTATTTTTTCTTCTCAGCTGGTTTGCCTTTTTTTTCAGCTGGTGTATGTCCAAAAAATGTTCTAGTTGGAGAAAATTCACCTAATTTATGACCCACCATATCTTCAGATATAGTAACTGGAATGAATTTTTTTCCATTATAAATCAAAAAACTAACCCCTATAAATTCAGGAATAATTGTTGATTTTCTTGACCAAGTTTTAATAGGCATTTTTTTTGGATCTAATTTTTGTTTTTCAACTTTTTTAATTAAGCTCTCTTCAACAAAAGGTCCTTTCCATACTGATCTAGCCATTATTTTTTAGAATCCTTCCTGTTGTTTCTTCTTCTAACTATAAATTTATCTGTACTCTTATTGTCTCTAGTTTTTAATCCTTTTGCAGATTGACCTGTTGGAGATACTGGATGTCTTCCACCTGCAGTTTTACCTTCACCACCACCGTGTGGGTGATCAACAGGATTCATCACAACTCCTCTAGTATGTGGTCTTCTACCAAGCCATCTTGATCTTCCAGCTTTACCAATTTTAATGTTTTTTTGATCTGGGTTTGAAAGTACACCAATTGTTGCCATACATCTTGAATCAATTTTTCTAACTTCTCCAGAGGTCATTTTAATTAATGAGTAATTCCCATCTAATCCACTAATTGTAACTGATGTACCTGCTGATCTAGCTATTTTTCCACCAGCTCCAGGTTTTAACTCTACATTATGAATGTTAATACCAACAGGAATGTCTCTAAGTGGCATACAGTTTCCAACTTTAATTTCTTTTTCTGATCCATTTTCAACTTTATCACCTACTTTAATTTTTTGAGGCGCTAAGTAATAAAAATGCTGTCCGTCATCAAACTTAATTAACATGATGTAGCAAGATCGATTTGGATCATATTCAATTCTTTCAACTGTACCTGGCATGTCAATTTTCTTTCTGTAGAAATCAACTAGTCTATACATTTTCTTATGTCCACCACCCGACATATTACGAGAAGTTA